>Ga0207933_1000982_pt1 | contig 24044 bp, 15 predicted proteins | sample NGESurdeep092012_4_FD_184488 | JGI IMG/M metagenome (GOLD analysis project Ga0207933, IMG submission 184488) | Arctic peat soil microbial communities from Barrow, Alaska - NGEE Surface sample F53-3 deep-092012 (SPAdes) | ecosystem: Environmental > Terrestrial > Soil > Wetlands > Peat ... | reverse complement strand
CAAAGTAATTTTATCCTCACTAGTGGTGGTCACCCTGTACATCTCTAGCATCTTATCGAAATCATCTTTATTGCCAATTCGGGCAATTGTGCTAAAAACTATCGCCCTTAGATCGGGGTGGATTTCGTCTGGCAGGCTAGCATCATCGAATAATAATCTGGCGTGGGCTAGGACCTCCGGTTCATCGGCGCTGGCGGCCATAGCCAATATAGTAGGGCGCAGTAGGCTGTCAAAATAACTCTCAGTTTTATCTTTATCCCAGCCTAGTCGGTCAAGTTGCTTTTTAACTAAATCGGTAATAAATGGTTTCATGGCTTCTCGCAAAGACTCGTCATCCATAACTGACTTAATGTTGCCAATTAGGCTGGCGATAATATCCCAAACAATTGTGCTATCCTCGTCGGAGTAGGCTTGCAGGAGTTTTAATACATCGACAGTTTTTTGGTGACCGGCTTTAGCGGCTTCGCTACTATCACTAAGTATTCCCATTCTATCCAGCGGAGCAATCTTACCGGCCTTGATCTCTTTTGTTAATGCTCCCAGATATTCGCTGTCATAGGCCACTCGGAAATAGCCGAAACGACGGTGATTTAAGACTGGCCGAGATTCCTTAGTAGGTAACTTTATGGAGATTTTTTGTTTGTCGAAAATATCTAGCGGTAGTGGTTCGCTCGGCTCAAGGTCAATTGGCCATAGTGTGCCGTCTTGTTTAACGAGTGGGTCGAGGAAAAATTGCTGTTGTTCGAGCTGCAGTTGATCTGTCTTTACGCTGGCATGAATAACGGGGAAGCCAGCCTGCGTCGTCCAGGCATTCATGAATTTCTTGACTGGTTTCCGGGAGACTTTTTCCAGAGCGCTCCACAGATCGACAGTGTCAGTATTGCCAAACTCATGGGTCTTTAGATAACTCTTTAGGCCATTACGGAAAGTTTCCGGCCCGAGATACCGATGTAACATATTAATTACGCTACTGCCTTTTTGATAACTAATGCTATCAAAAATTGTTCGAATTTCATCAGGATGATTAATGACTACTTCAACCGGGTGAGTATTACGCAGTGAATCGGGGCGCAGTCCTTGTTCCTGTTCGTCACCAATAAACTGTGTCCAAACATCCCATTCCGGGAACAATTTATCAACAGCTAGGTACTCAATCCAGCTAGCAAAGCCTTCATTTAGCCACAGATCTGTCCACCAGCGCATTGTTACTAGATTTCCGAACCATTGGTGGGCTAGTTCGTGAGCCACCACTAGGGCGACATATTGTTTGGTGACTAACGAAGTATTTTTGGGGTCGACCAGCAGAGCTTGCTCGCGGTAGGTGATTAATCCCCAGTTTTCCATAGCTCCGGAGGCAAAATCCGGCAAGGCTACCATATCGCACTTGGTTAACGGATAGGCAATACCAAAGTAATCATTAAAAAATTCCAACGTTTTAACGGCGCATTCTAGAGCAAAGCTAGTGAAGGCCACGTTAGCTTTAGTAGCATAAGTACTAACTACCACACCGCTTGAGGTTTTAGCCTCACGATGTTCCAAGTCACCATAAACGAAAGCAAGTAAATAGGTCGACATTTTGGGAGTTGTTTCAAAAGCCCTGGTCACTTGTTTGCCCTTAGTGGTCTGGGAGATGACCGGCGTATTGGCGATTAAGGTTCTATTATCGGGCGTAATAATTTTCAAATCGAAGGTAGCTTTGGCCTCGGGCTCATCTATGCAGGGAAAGGCTTCGCGGGCGTGGTGACTTTCAAACTGGGTGGCAATAATCGTCTTATCTTTACCAGCTTGTTTGAAAAAGCTAGGGTAGATGCCATTCATTTGACGACTGATTTTGCCTTCAAACATTATAGTTACGCTATATTGTCCGGGGTAGAGTAGCTCATCGCTGTGTAGTCGAAGTTCATTAAACTTTGCCTGTTTATTTATGCGCGAAATTTTAATTTCCTCAACCATGTCTTTGTTCTGGCGAGTGACCTTGACTGCTTTTATGTCGAGATTTTTTTGATGGAAAGTCAGTCGTTTACTCGGTCTGCCGACTTTCTGGCCATTAATTACAACCATACCGCTAAACAATAATTTCTCACTATCGACCGATAGTTCTAGGGCGTAACTGGTGGGGTGAAATTGTTGGTAGAGTCGACGCATTTGTTTAGCCATTCAGAATATTTTAACATTATTATTGATTTAAAGGCTCTTTAGAGTATACTTAAAGGTATAGATGATCCGGCCGCCAGGTCGGATTTTTTCATAAAGATTAGCAATCAAATTTTAGATAAATTATTAACGAAAGGATAAAAATCATGGAACTTGATATGAAACAATTAGCACTGGCCATTAAGACCATTGCCGAAGAGAAAAATTTACCAGAGGACACTGTTCAAGAGGTTGTTGAACAAGCTTTAGCGGCAGCTTATCGGCGTGATTATGGAGAACGTGAACAAGAAGTTCGCATTACTATGAATCTAAATACCGGTGATGTTGATGCCTTTGTTGCCAAAGAAATCGTCGAAGAAGTTACCCAACCGGCCTACGAAATCAGCCTACCCGAAGCTAAGGTCATGAAAAAGAACGCTAAACTTGGTGAGGAAATTGAAGTTCACCAAAAGGTTTCAAATTTTGGTCGGGTTGCCGCTCAGACCGCTAAACAAGTTATTCTCCAACGTCTTCGTGAAGCTGAGCGTGAAATTATTATGGATGAATATGAGGATAAAATTGGCACCATAATTAATGGTATGGTTGCTCGAGTAGAGCCCAGCATAGTCCGAGTTGATCTCGGCCGAGCACAAGGTATCATGCCACGCAGTGAGCAAATCCAAAGTGAACGCTATTACCCCGGCCAACGAATTAAGGTATATCTTAAAGATGTCGAACGTGGGTTCCGCGGGCCACAGTTAGTCGTTAGTCGTGCTAGCGAAAAATTCATTGAATGTTTGTTTAGATCTGAAGTGCCAGAAATGGAAAGTGGTGCTGTGGAAATCAAAGCCATTGCTCGTGAGGGCGGAGTCCGTACCAAACTGGCCGTCAGCTCAACCGTTCCGGGCGTTGATCCGGTCGGAACTTTTGTCGGTGGTCACGGCACTAGAGTAAACGCTGTAATGAGTGAAACTGGCGATCAAGAGAAGATCGATATCGTTGTTTGGAATGAAGACCTAGCTACCTACATCATTAACGCCCTCAGCCCAACTCAGGTTAAAAAAGTTATTTTGCATAATAACGTCAAAAAGGCGACCGTTATGGTTCCAGAGGATCAACTTAGTATTGCTATTGGTAAGGGCGGCCAGAATGTTCGTTTGGCCAGCAAACTGACCGGATACGAACTAGATATTGAATCAGATAAGTCTGAGGTTATAGATACCCCAGAAACAGAGAAAGAAGCGACGATTGTTGATCTACCAAAAGTTCCTAAACTTAAGAAGAAGGAACAACTAGAAAGCAGCCTACTAGAGGCTATTGAAGAACACGGTCAATAGGATTACCTGGCTAAAAATTGCTAAAGCGGTTTGACAGCGTAAGCGCTCAACGTTAGACTTAGGGTTAATATAATAGAAATTTAAAGAGGGGTTTATAAAGCGTATGACTAAGAAAACCAATCATTGGTTTATATTAATACTTTTGGCAACCGCTCAGTTTATGGTGGTGCTAGATTCATCAATTGTTAATGTTATGCTTCCAAAAGTTCAAAGTGCCTTTGCTCTTAGCCCGACTAGTTTACAGTGGGTAGTAACAGCCTATACTCTAGCTTTTGGTGGATTTTTACTCCTAGGTGGGCGAGCCGCCGATCTTTTCGGACGCCGAAAAGTTTTCTTGATGGGCGTAACAGCCTTTTCGATTGTCTCGCTACTTGATGGCTTATCAAATTCTGGCGGTATGCTTGTATCGCTAAGAGCTCTGCAAGGATTATCGGCTGCCTTTATGTCTCCGGCAGCGCTGTCTATAGTTCTGGTTACCTACAAAGAAGGTCATGAGCGCAACCTGGCCCTATCGGTTTGGGGTTCGGTAGCAGCTGGTGGCGCGGCCGTCGGTTTACTGCTTGGCGGAATATTGACGCAGTACTTGGGCTGGAGATGGAATTTCTTTATTAATGTGCCTGTCGGCATTTTCGTATTTGCCACTGCTTGGCGAATTGTGCCTAAGCATGAAGCCGAAGAAGGCGATAGTCGTTTGGATCTACCTGGCGCTGCCATGATTACCTCAGCTCTAATGTTGCTAGTCTACGGACTGGTTAAGGGCCCAACTATCGGCTGGACTAGCCACGCAACCATAGCTTATTTGGGTATCAGCGTTGCTCTGCTAATTGGTTTTGTTATTAACGAAACGAAGGTTAAGCACCCGTTAGTACCGCTTCACATATTTTCAATTAGAAATATTACTGGAGCAAATCTTATCCAAATCTTTACTGCTGGTGCGCTCTTCTCGGTATTTTTCTACACATCACTCTATATCCAAGACATCTTGGGCTTTTCGGCAATTAGGACCGGCCTGAGTTTCTTGCCGGTACCATTCGTTATCGGTATTGGCGCGACGATTGCTCCTCGGCTTATTAAACGTATCGGTTATAAACCGATACTGATAGTCGCACCACTGATAACAGCCACCGGCCTATTTATGCTTGGCCACATTCCAGTCCAGGGAAGTTATTACGTGCATGTCTTGCCTGGTCTACTAGTAATGGGTACCGGACTTGGTTTTACTTTTGTCTCGCTTCTGATTGCCGCAACCAGTGGTGTTGCCGGTCACTTGTCTGGCCTAGCGTCTGGCCTGGTTAATACTTCCCAGCAAGTTGGGGGTTCTTTGGGTCTAGCCATTATTACCGGTATCTCTGCGTCTTCGACCGTCTTATTCCTCCATAATAATAACCATGCTACGAGAAGTGCCGCAACCGTTCACGGATTTCATGCAGCCTTCTATTTAGCAGCCTGCTTCGCAGTATCGGCTAGTATCCTTGCAATCTTTGTCATCAAACAAAAAAAGACTCCTACCAGCGAACAAGCCACCCCAGTCGCAGCTGTTTAAATCTATTAATTAGCACTCTTGACTAGTGAGTGCTAGTTGTCTATTATAGTAATTAGGCTTATTATTTATTTAAACGAAAGCGAGATAAAGCCGAAATGATGCCACAAACACCCGATTTCCAAGAATTTTTAAACTTCCTAACTGACAATGCTCTCAGTAGTCTGAAGCACGCTGACGCTCTAGCGCGGACTACCGGTAGTGCCTATATTGGCACCGAGCATCTGCTACTTGGTCTACTGGCCCAGGATAGTTCAATTGGTTCAAAAATTTTGGAAGGCGCTGGAGTAACTCTCGACCGTGCCCGTGTGGCTCTCAATGTTAATACTAAAACGTTAGTTATTAATATGGGCTCCAAAGGTTTGAGCGAGACCGCAAAACTGACCCTTAAGATGGCCTATGACGTGGCTCAGGATTATAATCAAGATTTTTGTGGTACCGAGCACATTCTGTATAGTATTTTGACTCAAAAGAATTCTCGGGCATCTATTTTGCTCCGAGAGCTCAATGTCGATATCGATGCCCTACTAGCAGAACTAGAGCAATTCCTAAACCGCCAACAATATGAAGACTCGCCGGTGGAATCTACTACCCGCCGAAGAACCCCCCGCAAGGCTCGCAAAACAGCTCTGGATTTCTACGGTAGTGATCTTACCGCACAGGCCAAAGAAGGCAAGCTTGATCCGGTGGTTGGTCGTGACGCCCAAATTAGCCGGGTTATTACAATCCTAAACCGACGCACCAAAAATAACCCGGTATTAATCGGTGAACCCGGCGTTGGTAAAACGGCTATAGTCGAGGGCCTTGCCCAACGGATTATTGCTGAGGATGTGCCAGATAGCCTGATCGATAAACGCATTATTGTTTTAGATTTAGCTGGCATGATCGCTGGTACAAAATACCGTGGTGAATTTGAGGAAAGACTGAAGAAAGTCTTAAGCGAATTAGAAAACGACACTAACTCAATCGTCTTTATTGATGAGCTACACTTGATTGTTGGTGCCGGAGCAGCTGAGGGTGCTATGGATGCCGGCAATATTCTAAAACCATCTCTAGCCCGCGGTAAGATTCAGGTTATTGGGGCCACTACTACCGCTGAATACAGCAAACATATAGAAAAAGATATGGCTCTGGAGCGACGTTTCCAACCGATTCAAGTGCCGGAAGCCACAGTGCCCGAAACTCTAGCCATTCTAAAGGGTCTGCGCAAGCATTATGAGGCTTTTCACGGCGTAACTATCAGTGATGACGTGCTCGGTGATATTGTGAATTTCTCTGATCGATATATTAATGAGCGTTTTATGCCAGATAAAGCTATTGACCTTATGGATGAAGCCTCAGCCCATCTTCGGGTAAATAAAGTCAAAACTTCACCTGAGGTTAGAAAACTCCAAAAAGAGTTAAAACTGGTTAATACCCGGATAGATGATGCTGTTGAAGGTGAAGATTATGAGCGGGCTGCAAGGTACAAGACCCGTGCTTCTCAGATTAACAAAGAATTGTCCAAATTTACTCTGAATGCTAAATCGGCTAAGAAAATGGTCTTAACTAGTGATGATGTAGCGGCTGTCGTGGCTCGGATTACCGGCGTGCCAGTCTCCAAAGTTATTCGGGCTGAGGCCAAGTATCTACTTAACCTTGAAAAAGGTCTGTCTAAATATGTGATTGGTCAAGATGAAGCGGTAACCGCTGTTGCCCGAGCTATAAGACGAAACCGCCTGGGTGTTGGCAGTGCCAATCGCCCGATTGGTTCATTTATTTTCCTAGGGCCAACCGGAGTCGGTAAAACCGAACTAGCCCGGGTACTGGCAAGGGAATATTTTGGCAGCGAGTCAGCACTGGTTAAAATTGATATGAGCGAATTCGCTGAGCACCACAATGTATCGAGATTAGTTGGTGCGCCTGCTGGCTACATTGGCTATGATGATGGAGGCCAGTTGACCGACAAAATTCGTCGTCAACCCTACAGCTTGGTTTTGTTTGATGAGATCGAAAAAGCTCACCCGGATGTCTTTAACATGTTGCTACAGGTTTTAGAAGATGGCTATCTAACTGACGCTAAAGGTAGGAAGATTGATTTCACTAATACTATAATTATCATGACAAGTAACATCGGTGCTGAAAAACTTCAGAAAGAGGCTTCGCTGGGCTTTCAAGCGTCTAGTGATGATGATTTAAAAGATCTAACCAAGCTACATGAAGCTAATAAAGATAAAGTCTTTGCTGAACTCAAGAAGTCAATGCGTCCTGAATTACTTAACCGAATTGATACGACGATAGTTTTCCATGCTCTTACTAAGAAAAATATATTCAGGATTATAGATATCCAAATCAACGAGCTGTCTCAGCGCTTACAAAAACACGGTATTGGCTTGGTTCTAACCAACAAAGCTAAACAGTATTTACTGGATAAAGGCTATGACGCCAAAAATGGTGTTCGTCCACTGCGGCGAGTCATCCAGGATACTCTTGAAGATCAGATATCGCTTGATTTATTGAACGAAACCTACGCCAAGGGCGACATACTGCAAATTTCTACCAAGAACGGCAAACTCGATTACGTTAAAACTACCGAATAGCTTGAAGTAGCGACTGTCATTTAAGTCTTATGGTAAACTTTAAACCAGAATGGTAAAGAGAGCGACCACTAGTTTTGTTTGTAGTAACTGCGGGGCAGTCTGGGGCGCCTGGACGGGGCGCTGTGCGACCTGTGGAGAGTGGAACACTCTGCAGGAAGAAATCTCTGTTAAAGCCTATAAGGGCTTAGGTGGTAGTTCACATAAACTCGAGCCCTACTCGGTTAGTGATTTAGTTACTAAAGATTATCCAAGATTATCTAGCGCTATGGCCGATGTCGACCAAGTACTAGGTGGCGGTTTCGTAGCCGGTAGCGTGACACTATTGACCGGGCAACCGGGTGTAGGTAAAAGTACCATACTGCTACAAATTGCCAACCAAATTGCTAAGAATGCCCAAGTCTTATATGTTAGTGGCGAAGAGTCGGCTCATCAAATTGCTCTCAGAGCCCTGCGCTTAAATTGCCAGGAAGAAAAAATGCAAATTGTAACCAGCAACATTGCTGATGATGTCGCTGACAGTATTGCCTCCCAGAAGTATAAATTAGTAATTGTCGATTCTATCCAGACGTTGCGTTGTGACGCCCTGTCTTCTGCGCCAGGTACAATATCGCAGATTACTGGCAGCACCCAGCTGCTAACCGCCGTAGCTAAACAAACCAATACGGCCATAATTCTGGTTGGTCACGTTACAAAAGACGGCGTTATCGCCGGGCCAAAAATACTTGAACACATGGTTGACGTTGTCCTGCAGCTAGACGGTGATTTGTCCAGTGGCTTTAAGATCCTGCGGGCCTCAAAGAACCGTTTCGGATCAACTACTGAAGCTGGCATATTTGAAATGGTTGAATCAGGTTTGCAGGCTGTCTTAAACCCCTCACAGGCTCTTTTAGAAGAACGTCAGCCTAGTGATGGCTCGATTGTTCTAGCAACCCTAGAGGGCACCAGGCCGCTACTTGTCGAAGTCCAAGCCCTGGTTAATCCCACTAGCTATGGCTATCCCAAACGAGCAGCTAGCGGCATAGAACTAAACCGTTTGAACTTACTTATCGCCATGCTGGAGAGACGCACCAAGTTAAAACTTTCCAGTCAGGATATTTATATTAATATTGTCGGCGGAATACGCATCCAGGATCCAGCTGCTGATTTAGCTATATGCATGGCGATCGGATCAGCCTCTAAAGGCTTACAGCTCAAAACGAATTCAGTGGTTTTTGGTGAGGTTGGTTTGTCCGGTGAAGTTCGTCACGTCTCGTTTTTAGAAAAACGGCTCAGCGAAGCCAAAAAGATGGGTTTCACTAGCGCTATTGGCCCGCTGCAGCGCGGTAGCGATAAGTTCCCAATGCTCAAAGGCGTAGCTGATGTCAGGACTGGTCTAAATAAATATCTCGGAAAAGAATAGCTAGGGCCCTTGGATAACCTGGACAGAGCTCGACGATACTGAATAAAGTGCATTGTCGACTAACTGGATAGAAACAGTTGCGGGGGTTGAGCTCGGCGTATAACTAAAGGTTAGCGATGAACCTGGATTGTAATTAGAGCTGGAAGATATAGTTTGCGAGGTCCCGGATACTTGACCGTTGACTAGCAAGTTGGCGGTGATTGGATAACGGGCATAGGGTGCGCTACCTTGAGTGTTATCCGGGGGTGCCGGTGATCCCAAAGTTACCACGATACTACAAGTAGTCAGACAGGAATACTCTCCGGGAGTAGTGGCTACCGGGACTGGGTTTCCGGTAGTAGTATCATCAACCGTGACTGACGGGGCTGGGATGGCCGGATCACTACAACTATGGACATTATCGGTGGCGGTTGTCGATGTAGTAGCAATAGGTACGGTTGTGCCTAGCGGATAGAACAGATCGATAGAAAATTCACTTTGATTCTGGGTTTGGGCACTCTGAGTGGCTAGTGGTGGCGTACAACTAGTTGCCACTAGGTTGGAAATCTTATCGATAGTCTGGGTTTGAGATTTGGCGCCAGTAAGGGCTGGGCCGGTATACCATGATGGGTATAGGTCTGTACTTGGTCCGGGTTCAATATCACCATAATGGATATGTGCTTGCTGGATAAACGACGGCAGCACCTTAATGTCTGAAGGCTGTACCCAGTTCACTGGTTTTGTATTTAGCAGGTTTAGGGCACCTTCGATCCAGCCTTTGGTCAGCGGTTCGGTTACGGCTTCGGAAAGCCCAGCTGTTATAGCTACGTTCCTAGTGTGATAGCCAACCCAGCTAGCGACTGTGTACTGGGTGGTTTGGGCGGTCATCAGAGCGTCATAGGCATTATTGGTTGTACCGGTCTTAACGGCAATTTGCCAACCGTTATAGCTCTGAAACTTATCAGCTGCTGGCAAATATGATGCTCTGGGATCGTCTAGGATATTGTCGACTATAAAGGCGGTGTCAGGTTTAAGGACTTGAACCGGTTTTGGCTGAGTCCAGTTATATATAACATTTCCTGCGGCATCGGTTACCTTTAATATTAAGGTCTGTGGGATAGCTGCGCCACCTCGAGCGATTGTGGCTAGGCCATTTACATGATTGGCTAGTGTTAGGTACGCACCATCACCAAAAGCTGATGAGGCATAACACTGGGTTGTCTGAGTTAAGGCGACATCCGAATAACATTGGTATGCGTTTGGCACAGCCATCATAGCATCAGCAGTTGAAATCACTTTGTTAATTGATGGGACGCAGCCAGCAACGATATTGGCTTCACATTGTTTGTTAGGAATAACCGATAACATCGCCTTAACTGCTGGGACGTTTCTCGATCCGCCCAGAGCATAACGAATTTCAAGTGGGCCAGGGTATATAAAATCATAGTCTTCTAGGCAGTTACCGCCATTTATCTGACTAAGCGAGCCGGTCGTGCAGGGATAACCCGGTAGTGGCTGCTGGACATCGTAAAGCATCGATCCAGCTCCAGCATTAGAAGTGTTATCAATTAAAGTCGCATAATCGTAGGGTTTAAAACTTGAACCAGGTGGTATTAAGGTCTCGGCATAATTAATCTGGCCGTAGGTAGGATTATTAAAATCAACGCCGCCGACCAGAGCATCGACTTGTCCAGTCTGAGTGCTTTCGGCGACTATAGCTTCCTGGTCGCCATTGTATCTCTCGACTAGAGGTAAGTTTTTAGCTACCAGGCTATTGGCTAGATTCTGAAGTGGTACGTTGAGTGTGGTGATGACTTTCCAACCGCCATGGTTAACTGTCGAGGCACCGTACTTGTTTTCTAGTTCTTGTTTAGCGCTCAGTACAAAATAAGGATCTTGAATACCGCCGTACAGGGTTTGTTCTGGATGGATTTGCGCCAGGACATCGACGGCTTTGGCGGCAGTGGCTTGGGCCTCAGTGATGTAGTGCTGAGTAACCATTAAATCGAGAATGTAGTTTTTTCTGGCTAGAAGGGCACTCTGACCGAAATAGTTAATAGTTACTGACGAGTTATAAGTTGGGCTACTGTACGGAGAGTAATAAGTAGGTGCCTTTGGTATAGCGGCTAACATAGCCGATTGAGCTAAGGTCAGCTGAGAAGCTGGTTCATTAAAGTAATCCTCAGCCGCAGCCTGGACGCCATAATCTACGCCGCCATAAGGAGCAATATTTAAATAACCCGTTAGAACGTCATCTTTGTTGTACTCACGGCTGACGTCTACGGCTAGAATTAGCTCCTTAACTTTTCTAGTAATGGTTTGGTCATTAGTCCAACCCTCATTTAGCTTTACTAGCTGCTGAGTGATAGTTGATCCGCCCTGCAAACCACCGCCGCCGCCAAGTAGATCGTTGAAGGCCGCTCTAAAAGTGCCGGTAACACTAAACGCACCTTCGTGATAAAAATTTTTATCCTCAACCGCTACAGTAGCTTCTTTAACATAGGTCGAGATAGAATTACTCGGAACAGCGATACGCTTAACGGCGCTGTAGTCTTGCCAGAGTACGGTCGTTCCGGTTCGGTCGTAATAAGTAATGCTACCACCGAGGTTTTGGCCGGAAATATTACTAAGCTGGGGCAAGTCTTTCCTGAAATAAGCAAAAAGCCCAACCAGCAGCACAAAGAGTACTACTATGCCAACACCTAATATTTTTAGGGACATTAGGGCACCTTCGCCACTCGTCCAGTATGCCAATTGATAGCGTGGGTTAAGCTTCGAAACAAACCGTTTAAAGCGTGTCTTTGGAAGCTTAGCCAATCTCTCGGCTCGCAGCCGAGCTAGATTATCACTTCTAGCTCTGAATTTGTCACCCATCGTGCGGTTTATTTTTATAGTATTACCACTATGGGTAACAAAAGTGTTTTTCCCTCGGTGGGGTCTACTAGGACCTTTTCTAGCTCTGGCCATGCTAACTATTTACTCCATTTGAGATGATTGCTTTTTATTATACCAAAATAATAGTCATAAACAGTATATAAATTATACCAATCATAGATATTGCTTCAGCTGATATTCAGATTGCGATATACTGTGATTATGACACTATCAGAAGAGCTGTCTTGGCGTGGTTTTATAAACCAAACTACCTACAGCGATATTACTACTCTCGACCATCAAAAAATTGTTTTCTACCATGGCTATGACGTGTCCAGTGACTCCCAGACAATCGGTAATCTGGCAGCTATGATGCTCGATCGTTGTTTCATGCGTCATGGGCATAGTGCCATTATTGTAGCTGGCGGAGCAACTAGTTTGGTTGGTGACCCAGGCGGCAAGGAAGCCGAACGTGAGCTGCAGAGTCTAGAAACAATTGCCCACAACACAACCTGTGCCGAGAAACAGATTAAGCAGGTTTTCTCCGGCTTTGACTTTAAACTGGTTAATAATTTGACCTGGACTCATAAAATGAATGTTATTGAATACCTACGTGATTACGGCAAGCACTTCTCTATGACGCCGCTAATTCAGCGTGACTATATTGCTAAACGTATTGGTGAGGATGGAAGCGGCCTAAGTTATGCCGAATTTAGTTACACGATTCTCCAGGGCATCGACTATCTGCACTTATATGATGAATTTAATTGTACTTTGCAGCTTGGTGGTTCTGACCAATGGGGAAATTGTTTAAGTGGTGTTGATCTTATCCGACGTACCCGGGGTGTTGAGGTTAATGTCTTATCACAACCCCTGGTAATCAATAAATCGACCGGTAAGAAATTTGGTAAAACTGAGGATGGTGCCGTTTGGCTTGATCCTAAGAAAACCACACCGACTGAGTTTTATCAGTTTTGGATAACTGTTGATGATGCTGGTCTAGAAGGCTATCTAAAGATATTTACGGAACTGTCCAAAGACCAGATCGACCAGGCTCTTAGTGAGCACAGTAAACAACCTGGCGCTAGGCATGCTCAGGTTATATTAGCCAGAGAGGTGACAAGCTTAGTCCACGGTAAGGACAAGATGCACACAGCTGAGGCTGTAACGGAATTTCTAACTGGCAAAAAACCAATTGTCGAGACCGACGATATTTTAGATGACATCCGGAACGAAATTCCCTCAGTAACTTCCTCCTCCAATGGTTCGATAATCGAAGCCCTAGTAGCTTCAGGATTAGCTAGTAGTGCCACTGATGCTCGTAGGTTTATATCAGACAACGCAATTTCGATTAATAACGCTAAGGTTAGTCGGGAAGTATTCGAAGCTGCCGATTTCCAAAACAACCGCCTACTGCTGCGCCGCGGCAAATCCTATAAAGACTCCACGCTTGTAGAACTTAAGTCTTAAATAGTATACTGGTCGGATATGTCAAACAAGCAAACAACTACCTCTAATAAAGCTGATCAATATAACGACCCAAGCCATAATTATCAAAAATACTGGCAAGGGCGTGATTATGAGCACGAGGCAGAGGTACTGGCCATAAAAAGACTACTCAAAGGTAAAAAATTTAAACTAGCTGTCGATATAGGTGGTGGTTACGGTCGACTCGACCCACTGCTAGCCAAGTATGCTGATCGGGTTATTTTAGCCGAACCAAGCACTCAACAGCTAAATATGGCTGAAACCTTCTTAAAAGACCAGCCTACAGTTAACCAGCGTCTGATGCAAGCCGACGACCTAAAATTTGAATCTGACAGTGTTGATTTAGCGGTCATGGTTCGCGTTATGCACCATTTGCCGGATCCCACAAAAGCTTTTGATGAGATTAGCCGCGTCTTAATGCCGGGTGGTAGTGCCATTATTGAAGTTGCTAATTATATGCATGCTAAAAACCGGCTAAAGCATCTGCTCAAGGGCCAACGCTTTCCTAAAGTACCGGTAGATATTCGCAGTAAAAACCATATGAAAGCCGATGACATTGCCTTCGTTAACCACAACCCTCATACAGTAATTAACCAAATGGCCGCATCAAGCCTAAAAGTCGATAGAATATTATCAGTTTCCAATCTGCGCTACCCAAGCTTAAAAAAAGTTATGCCTCGTCCCGTGATGCTGGCAATAGAGGGCTTGCTGCAACCAGTACTCTCCAGCAGCTTTTTTGGCCCGAGTATATTTTTCCTAGTCCATAAGTCGTAAGATTAGTCTATGACCCTAGATAGTCCTCTTTCCGTTATCAAAGGCGTGGGCAACGATCTATCAGCTAAGTATAAGGTGCTGGGGCTAAACACGGTCGCTGATCTTATTGATTATTTGCCAACGCGCTATGAGGATTATTCCAACGTTCTAGAAATTAAAGATATGAAACCTGGCCCAGTGACAGTTAAAGCTGTTATTAAACAAGCTAAAGGACGCTATGTCCGCCGAGGCTTACATATTACTGAGGCGGTAGCCAGTGACACTAGTAGTAGCGTCAAGCTAATTTGGTTTAATCAGCCTTATAGGGCAGCCAGTATTAAGCCCCAAACCGAATATTATATTTCTGGTCAGTTTGAACTTGGCAATCGTTCCTTTAGTATTATGAACCCCAGCATGGAACTGGTTAGTGATTTTCCGATCAATACCGCCAGATTGGTGCCAATATATCACTTAACCAAGGGCCTAAGTAGTTTGCAAATTCGTCGCAGTCTAAGAGAAGTCTTGCCAGCTATCAGACAGGTCTCTGAAACCCTTCCGCCCTGGTTAGTAAAAGAGCAGGTCTTAATATCCCGTAGCGCAGCCCTAGAATCGATTCACTTTCCTGAGTCGGCTGAGGTGCTGGCTGAGGCCAAACAGCGATTAGGCTTTGAAGAGGTATTTAACCTCAGTCTGGCCAGCTTATTAAACAAATATGAGAATGATAACGAATCAACAATCGCTATACCTTTTAAAGAAGACGTTGCCAAAAAGTTCGTCAAAGAATTACCATTTAAACTAACCGATGCTCAGCGCAGAGTTATCTGGAAAATCTACTTAGATCTAGCCCGTGGTATCCCGATGAATAGGATAGTTGAAGGCGACGTTGGCTCCGGTAAGACCGTGGTTGCTACCATGGCTGCACTGATGGTCGTGGTCGCTGGCTACCAGGTTGCCATAATGGCTCCAACCGAGCTCTTAGCTCGTCAGCATTACGTTACGCTCCAGGGACTACTAAAGCCCCTCGCTCTAGACAAATCTGTCGGTTTATTAGTGGGCGGTCAAAAACCAGCTGAACGAAAGAAGATTTTGGAGGCTTTGGCCTTAGGCGACACTAAGTTTATTGTCGGCACGCACGCTCTGTTGCAGGAAAAAGTCGACATGAAGAAGCTAGCTCTTATTATTATTGATGAGCAACACCGCTTTGGAGTCGAACAGCGCAGGACATTAATGGCTAAAGCCGGTCATATGCCTCACGTACTTAGTCTAACGGCAACACCAATCCCTCGTAGCCTAGCCCTAACTCTCTATGGAGAACTAGATTTGTCACTGCTCGATTCTAAACCTGCTGGCCGAAAGCCAATTATAACTAAAATTGTCTCGCCGAATTCTCTCACGCCAACCTACCTGGAGATAAAAAAGCAACTGGATGACAACAAGCAAATGTTTGTAGTTTGCCCAATTATTATTGAATCCGATCGATCCGTAAAATCAGTCATTCAGGTTTATGATGATTTTCGTCAAAAATCTTTTAAAGAATACCGAGTTGGTCTATTGCATGGCAAAATGTCCAGTGCTGAGAAGAATGATGTTATGCAAAAATTCGTTAGCCACAAGATTGATATCTTGGTTAGTACCACTGTAGTCGAAGTCGGTGTTGACGTACCGAACGCCACAGTTATGTTAATCGAATCAGCCGATAGTTATGGACTGGCTCAAATTCACCAACTAAGGGGACGGGTAGGTCGAGATGGTAGCCAGGGCTACTGCTATTTAGTTTTGGGCAGCAGCGCTGCTCCGACCAAACGCCTTAAAGCCCTAGAATCAAATGACAATGGCTTTAAACTAGCCGAAATTGACTTAGACCTTAGAGGTCCGGGCGCTATATATGGAGCGGATCAACACGGTGCCCTGGATCTTAGAATTGCTAAATTGAGTGATCGCCATTTGATTAGCGCCGCCCGTGGTGCCGCCGAGCAGTTTATAAAAAATAAAGAAAGCCTGCTAAAATATAAAGAGTTAGCAAAAACTATTCACTTGCTTCGATCGATTACTAATTTAAATTAAAGATTCGGGCCATATATAGTCTATGTATTCATTCGTTTTACGCGCTCATCAGAAGATTGACAAGGTCGCTTACCGTCATCTGAGTAGTCTAACCGACTGTTCGCAGTATTTTAGTTTCCGAGAAGTAATCCATTTTGAGGGTCGCCGTGGGCCGGACTCACCCAAACTAAAAAAGGGAGGTGGCCAACCACCATGGCACTTTTATGATCCCGATGGGACTAATGAGGAATATTTTCGGGTTACCAAAGCCCACTACGATGGCCTGGTTAAGGAACTTAAAGCTGGTGATAGCCATCGTTCTGGGTTTGAAGCGGCTTGGTTGGCTCATGCTTTGGTTGATGGTCTTACACCGGCTCATCACTATCCTTACGAGGAACAGCTGGAAGAACTACGTTCTGAGAACAAAAGTACCCGCGAAACTCTTAGAGGACATTTTTTAGTTAAGGGTTCTAATTACCGTGACACCATAAGAAGAAGTATGCAGTTGATTGGTCCAAAGGGCTTGCTAACTACCCATACTACTTTTGAGGCCGGGGCAGCCACCATTATCCTACCCCTATTACTTATGAAAGCAGTTTTGTCTGACGAAGTCCTGGCTAGCGCTAGTGGCTTTGATTCACTTCAGCAGCAGCTTAAGTCCTATGTTAGTGAGATTGACGCCTTCCATATGTATGAGCGATTTTACAAGAAAGGCTGGACGCCGTCTTTGTCTTTGGATATTCGACGCGACCTAGCTCCCAGAATGGTTAATATTGTTACTCTAGCTTGGTTCTGCGCTTTAAAAGAAGCTAATAAATTAAGTACCAAAACATGAGGATAATTGCTGGTAGCTTAGGTGGCCGGGCGTTTAGCTCACCGCGTAGTAACCGGACACATCCAATGAGCGATAAAGCCCGAGGTGGATTATTCAATGCCCTTGGGGATATAGATGACCTAACTATCCTAGACGCTTTTGCTGGTAGCGGGGCCCTGAGTTTTGAAGCAATCAGCCGCGGCGCAGCCTCGGCAGTGGCTGTTGATATCGACAAGAACGCCTACCAGTCAATCCAGGAGAATATTGTCAGCCTTGACCTGAAAGACAGAATTAAAGCAATACGAGCGAACGTTAGCGGCTGGTCAGATAATAACCCAGAGTTACTGTTCGATATTGTCATTGCTGCACCACCTTACGATGACCTGCAACCTATACTAGTCAGTAAGATGATAAGCCACGTTAAACCCGGTGGACTTTTTATACTAGACTGGCCAGCCAAAGAGCCGATACCTGTTTTCGAAAAACTTAAAACTGTTGCCAACCATAACTATGGTGACGCTCAGTTGATATTCTTCCGCGCCTAAGCTGCTAGGGTCTTGGTTTTAGCGTGTCTCTTAATCTGTAAATAGTGGATTGCCGGAGCCCAGGAATAGCTATAATAATTAGCTACATTACTCATAATTTATCTTCGTTTATGATGGGCATAACTACAATTATGCGATTGTGTTTGTCAACAGATTATCTGGTATCGTATAATTGATACATTAAAACGTATGGGGATGTGGTGGAATTGGCAGACACGCTAGCCTTAGGAGCTAGTGCCGCAAGGCGTGAAGGTTCAAGTCCTTTCATCCCCACCATTCCGCTAATGTTTATGGAAAATATCAGGTATACATGATGGAGTTAAAAGAATCACATTTCCCCGAAAAATATAATCCAGTCTGGGAAAGTCTAAAAACAGATGATGATTATGGTAAGACAAGCTTTGAATTATTAAAAGAGGTGTCAATGACAGTGACTCTTTTAGTAAGTACCATTCCCGACACGCCGTTTAAGCGTAATGAAGCAATTAGACGAGCCCTGATTAAACGACTGAGTCTGCTCGGCAAATCATTACTATCTGATGTTTCCTGCAACTCTGGGTACCAGCAATTGCAAATTACTCGCCAGATTTTTGAAATTGCCGCTAACTACATTTATTTATCAGGTGATGATGAAAAATATTCAAGGCACAGTGCATTTATTAACCAATCACTCGCCGAAGAGAAGGATAATTTGACTGTCATTGCTTCAAAAATCAAAGAAAGAGGAGGAGATACTTGGCCTATTGAAGAACGAATGCGTAAATCGATTGAGCGCGTGGCCGAAGCTGCTGGTGTAGGTCTCGATTCTGTACCTTCAATAAAACAAACCGGGTGGCCAAATAGTTTCGAAAGACTAAAAGAAATAAGTTCTGCTGCATATCCCGCATACAGAGGATCTTCTTCAGCGCTTCATGGTGGCTGGAGTACCCTACTTCTCCAAGATCTCACCAGAATAGGAGATGACAGCTTTTCTTTAGAGAGGAATGATTCATATGCAAAAGTGCAGACTATGAGTGTCGCAAACATAATTATTGCAGAAACGGCGATTCATTACCTTGAGCATGAAGGGACTGACATTGAAAAGGAGTGGTTTCTGTCACGACTAGAAGACCTGCGTGACCGTGCGCGGAAATTAGATAATCTGCACGAAAAATTTATGCAAACTGACTAGAATTCTAGATCTGCTCGCGAGCCATTGTTGTATTCGCTGCAGGTATCAATTGTTTAGTCAGAGAACTATTGAATGAAAATTCGAATCCTTATGTTTTCTTAAAGTTATGAAAACCAGTCCCAAGAACGTAGTAATCATTGGAGTGAACAGCCCCCGAGAACTGGAGTAATTCTTTAGCGTCACTATCGCTAGGAAATATATGCGTTCTCTGAAACTCTTGGCTTTCACATACCGCGTATATGGACGACAAAATGAACCTGAGTTGCCATCCTTCATTTACATCTTCGTCAATCGGGTTGACCTTTGAGAAATGTTGGGCTACGTGGTAATCCGTACCGTCATTTATCATGCCCGACTGAGAGTTGAATCTCATTAACAACAACCCATGCTTCAAAAAAGAAATAATTGTCGGGCCAAGTTGGGGATCCTTCTTAAGTGAAGTTGCCGCAGGTCGTTTGAACCACTTATCTAATGTCGACGGACGTGGTAAAGTGCCCTGATAGCTAAAAACCATTCCACAAATGCTGTCTTGATTCTTTCCCAGTCGTTTAGCTGTGGCAATATTTAGAATTGCCTGGTCAAACTGAGTTGCTCCAAGAGTAGTTTTTACTTCAATAACGGCGATTGCAGCACGCGGTCTTACGATGGCAAAGTCGCCTTCCTGATATATGTAGGCACTCGCTTGGTATTCATCCACGATGATTATGTCGAGTTGGTTACTTACCTCTATCTCGTTCTTGTAGATAAATCCTTTCTTAACGGAGAAGCGTTTTGAAAGGAAGTTTCTCAGTACGACTCTGAGTATTTCTTCGTGGTAATCACCAGTGCTGGGATTATGCGACACCAACTTGCTGACCCGCTGGAACTTGGTACTAAGTTCTTCAGCGAAGGAATCGTAGAATTGATGTGGATTTGCGGTCATATATATAAGTTTGACCCGATGTGCTCAAAATGCAAGCATCATGGGAAAAGGTCCGAGAGAGGAAGCAGGTTAATTTGATCAATGATGAAGCTTGCGCGCATCAGGAGCTTGACGTCGGAGCCTTGGTCCTTCATCATTAGGTTTAGGATCTGAATATAGCTGATCAAGAAGCCGATATATGTTTGACTTCTTGTCAATAAGGTTTAAATAGTGTCCGGTAAGGTCCACCAAGAACATGCGTAAGTGGTTTGAGAGTGATAGTGAAATCGTTATAATTTTGTCATTATGTCAAGTTTTATAGAATTAGAGCCTCAGTTAGATAATCCTTCATCGCTGTCATGTAGTTCTGTGCGATTAATAATTCGGGAGAGCGCTAGTCATTTTCAAAGAGCCGAGTCGGTACTTGATGTTGGAGACGAGGGTTATGCTGACCAGGAGATATCATTAAGCAATGATCTTAATGACTCAATGGTGGCTTTCGAAAAGAGACCAATTGACTGCCTAATGACAGTAGATTCTGACGACAAGTATGAGTGCTCAAGATGCAAGTTTATTGGAAATTTGTCACTACCCGCACTTGCTAGTGATAGTTTTGAGTAACAATATATAGCATGCTAATTGAATGAATTTTGGTGTGTCTAATCCTACAAGATGATTGCCGCTCATGCTATGATTGTTTATATACACAAATCTGAATGGGAGCGCTAAGGTAACATGAGCAAAGTCGCATACTATCTTCAAGACCATCTATCTGGTGAAGTAATGGATTCAACTGATGCTCGAAAATACTTCTCAACAGATGCTAGCGTATTCACTATTACTCCAACTCTTGTAGTTTACCCTCGTAACGAAAGTGATATCCGAAAAACTGCACGTTTTAGCTGGCAATTAGCCGAACGCGGTCGATTACTGCCGATTACAGCAAGGGGAAGCGGAACGGACCAAACCGGTTCAGCACTAGGTGTTGGTATCATTATGGCTACGCCCGCCCACATGCATAGAATATTAGAACTGGATAGTCGAGGTGGCCGAGTAATAGTTGAGCCGGGCGTTAACTATGGCAAGTTGCAGCAGACCCTGATGACTCACGGTCATTTTATACCCGCAGCTCCAAGTTCGATGGAATATTCAACTGTAGGTGGCGCTGTAGCAAATAACGCTAGCGGAGATAGGTCATTTAAATATGGCGATACTAGGTTATATGTTGACAGTTTAAGGGTAGTTTTAGCTAACGGTGAAGTTATAATCACAAAACCGCTTACAAAAAGGGAACTCAACAAGAAAATGGGCCTTTCAACCCTAGAGGGAGAGATCTATCGACGACTAGACGCCCTGCTTGAGGAAAACGACAAACTGGTTACTAGGATGAAACTAAATGTTACCAAAAACTCAGCTGGATATGACATATGGGACGTTAAGACCAAAAATACTTTCGATTTAACTCCGCTGTTTGTTGGTTCAGAGGGAACGCTCGGGGTTATTAGTGAAATCAGTATGCGGACCATACCCTATAATCCTGCCAAAACCCTACTCATTGGAACTTTCGATGATATAGAGCCCGTAGTCGAGGCTGTTCGTGAGCTCAGGTCGTTAACCGATATACCAAGCTCTATTGAGTTGGTAGATAAAGGTGTCTTCACTCTATTGCATGAGACGCACCCGAATCTTCTCAAAGAAGCTATCCTGCATCCATATCCAAACTTTGTGTTATTAGTCGAGTTTGACGATGTTACTGATAGATCGCAAAAACGCGAGGCTAAAAAAGCTGTAAAAATATTAAATCAATATGCAAAAGCCCACAAGATGGCCCACGACTCGGTTACTCAATTAGAATTCCACAAAATTAGACAAAGTGTGGCTGCTATTCTAAATCACAACCGAGGTAATTTGAGAGCTCTTCCAATAATCGAGGATGGCATAGTTCCAGCCGAGTCACTAGCCGAATATCTAGATGGGATTTATCAGATGCTGGCAAAAAACAATATTAAAACAGCCGTCTGGGGGCACGTAGGGGACGCTAACCTAATCATTCAACCATATCTTGACCTGAATCAGGTTGGCGATCGCCAAACAATATTTCGCCTATTGGAGGAATATACAGCTTTGATTACAAAACTAGGTGGCAGTACCAGCGCCGGGCATGGTGACGGACGACTACGGGGCCCTTATCTGGAGAAGATATACGGCAGTGAAATTTATGATTTATTTCAAAAAATCAAACAACTTTTTGACCCTTACGGGACGATGAACCCAGGAGTCAAAATGAACGTTGGGGTTGATGACATCAAAGCCCTACTAAGACACGACTATGACGTTGGGGCTGGTTACGAACACCTGCCAATGCGCTAAATAACCTTGAGTTTTTTGTCGAAAAGCCGTACGATATCAGAGACCTTTTCACGGTTCACAAGGGGATGTGGTGGAACGGTAGACACGCTAGTCTGAGGGACTAGTGCCGCAAGGTATGAAGGTTCAAATCCTTTCATCCCCACCAAAAGTATCTGTTATTTTAAAAATTTGGGTGATTAGCTCAGCTGGCTAGAGCACCTCGTTTACACCGAGGGGGTCGGGGGTTCGAATCCCTCATCACCCACCAAGCAATAAATTCCCTGATCAACCTCTGTTTTTATACCCATCCGGGACTCTCAAAATATACAAAAATACAACATTTTTGACAGATAAATTGCCCTATTTTTCAAGGCTCTTCAGATAGAGCGTTCACAGCGATCTCGCAAATGTCGGGGGTTTGAAAGAGATCAATAGGGACTAGCCAATGACATCATATGAGAACCCTATAAAGGCGATTTCAATAATGACCGACGAAGAAATGAAATTACAAAGGGAGCAGAATCTCAATGACATTCTTTTGTCGGAGTCGACTAAAAAAGTGATTGTTGCTGGTCCTGGTACTGGCAAGACTTTTACTTTTGGCAAAATTTTGGACATTGTTGACGGGAACGCGTTAGTTCTCAGCTTCTTGGGAAATCTAGTTAGTGACCTCGAGAAAGATCTTGGAGATCGTGCAACGGTACGTACCTTTCATGCATATTGTCGAGGACGACTGCATCACATGAGTGTTGACGGAATTACTAGGAACACGGATTATTTTCCAAGCTTTTCGCGCATTATTGACTCAGATCTTCAGGTGATTCGTGAGCGCACGGAGGGTGTCTCGGCCGAGAAGGCGTTCATGTATCTTGACGATTCACTTGGAGTAATCTCGGACTCGATCCAAATCGGAAACTATTACGACGCCGTGGGTCATACTGACAGTGTCTACAGGGTCTATGACGCGTTTAAGAATGACACACGGTTGATCCCCACTTACGTCCAAATACTTGTTGATGAGTACCAGGATTTCAGTTTTCTGGAGACATCGTTGATTGACCTTCTTTCAACTGCTAGTCCTACGCTCATTGCAGGTGACGACGATCAGGCACTGTATGGTTTCAGACATGCTTCTGCTGATTATTTAAGAGAACTAGTTACACGAGACGAGTATGAAAGATTTTGTTTACCTTTCTGCACGAGATGTACGCAGGTACTCGTTAATGCAACACATACTGTCGTGAGCAAAGCCCAAGGAATGGGACTATTACAGAGTCGCCTGGATAAGGAATATATTTGCTATCTACCTGAGAAACGCGATACCAGTGATTTATATCCAAAGATTCGCCACGCTCGCTGCACAGTGGAGCGCAATAACGCACCTTACATGTGCAAGTTCGTCGCTCAAGAGATTTCAAAAATAACCGCAGCTGACATCGAGTTGTCTAAGGAAAAGGGAAATCCAACTGTTCTGATCATTGCGCCTTCACAATTCGGTAGACGTATTTTCAATCATCTCAATGAAAATGGGGTGCCCAACGTTGAGCGAAGGGTTAGGGAAAAATCTGACGTCGAAATCATCGAAGGTTATAAAAGGTTGGTAGGCAACGAATCTTCACGTCTTGGATGGAGAATCTTGTTGTATCACACACAGCCACCTGGTACCGAAGATCTAATCCGTAACGCTTTGCAAAGCAATATGGACCTGGTTGATCTCATTTCAGATGACTTCAAGTCACTTCATTTATCTGTTGTTGCAATATTAAGGCAGTTTGTCGATGGCAACTCTTTGACGGATGATGAGCAGGACAAACTGATAGCTGCAATTGGTCTGCCACTAGAAGTGCTCAGAATAAAACTAGGCCTGGAGGAAGAAGCGTCTGAATCCTCAATGGTTGAAGATGCCGCTCGGATTGTAATTACTACTATGTCTGGAGCAAAAGGACTTCAAGCAGAACATGTTTTTGTTGTTGGTATGAATGAGGGCCATTTCCCAAAGGTTAACTCCGCCCCAACAGAGGACGAAGTCTGCCAACTTGGCCTTGACCCCGTTTGGTAGACACCTTGTAAGAAAGGTTGTCCATAATGGGAAGTACGTACCGGAGGTTCACGCCGGAATTTAAAGACGAGGCCGTGAAG
>Ga0207933_1000981_pt1 | contig 24067 bp, 19 predicted proteins | sample NGESurdeep092012_4_FD_184488 | JGI IMG/M metagenome (GOLD analysis project Ga0207933, IMG submission 184488) | Arctic peat soil microbial communities from Barrow, Alaska - NGEE Surface sample F53-3 deep-092012 (SPAdes) | ecosystem: Environmental > Terrestrial > Soil > Wetlands > Peat ... | reverse complement strand
CGACGACCACGCCGAGATCCTCTACGAGACGTCGCGCCGCGTCGTCGGTGGCGAGCGCCGCGTCGTCGGATCCGGGCAGAACGTACACCTGGTGCGTGTCGTGGGCGACGAAGTCACGTAGTGCGCATACGAAGTCCGGCAGGTGCGCCAACGTGGCCGCGATGGCCTCGGAGAGGTCACCTCCGGTGCACGGGAAAAAGAGATTACCGGCGACCACGACGATGGCCGGATCGTCAATGTCACCCAGGAGCGCGGTGAGTTCCACGAGCGGACGGCTGCGCACCTCGGTGCGCAGCGACAAGGAGAGGTCGCTGACCACGTAAACGTGGTGACCGTACGGAATCGGTAGCGTGTGTCGTTCAGTCGCTCCCATCACGTCTAGTCTCGCAGAGATTGTTCCGTGTAATTCGTGAGAGCCCATGACGACGACTAACCCCCAAGAGCACTGGTATTGGCGCCGCGAGCCGGTCGTGACGGGGCCGGCGGTCGTGGTCGACATCGACGGGGTTCTCGCCGACGCCTCGGGACGCCAGCATTTACGAGGCTGGGGCGACTGGCGCGCGTTCTTCGACGCCTGCGACCAAGATCCCCTCATCGACGAGACCGCTCGATTGCTCGACCTCCTCGACCCCGCCGTAGCGGTCCTCCTGGTGACCGGTCGCCCCCGTCGAGTTCAGTCCAAGACGGTGGACTGGCTCGAGCGTTTTCACGTGCGCTGGGACCTCTTGGTCACGCGCGATTTTGGTGATTACTCGGGCGTCGCGGAGTTCAAACGTGACGTCTTGCACGACATTCGCGCGTCGGGATTCGACGTGCGCCTCGCGTTCGAGGACGATCCGAACAATCACGCGATGTACGTGGCTGAGGGAGTGGCGTGTCTCTACATCCACTCGGGGTACTACCTCTAGTTGGACTGCGACGCGGCCAGTAGATCGAGCACCTCGCGCGCGGCGCGTCGGCCCGACCCGATGCTCGCGGGAATCCCGACCCCGTCGTAGGCGTTGCCCGCCAGACGAATCGCGTGAGGTGAGAGAGCGTCGCGCGCGCGAGCCACGAGTTCGTTGTGTCCGACGTAGTACTGCGGTAGTCCCTGGGGCCAACGCTGTACCCGCACCGCGACGGGCGTTCCCACCCGAGTGAGGAGCGTCGTGATCTCGCGCTGCACTCGTTCGACCAGGGCGTCGTCGGTCATGACGTCGCTGCGTCGATCGTCGATGCGCCCGACGTGCGCGCGCACCAGGATCTCGCCCTCGCGGCGAAGGTGCGCCCACTTGCGATCGAGGAAGGTCAGGGCGGTCGTCATCATGATGTCGTTATTCCACGCCGTGGCTAGCGGCACCAGGACGCCCGTGCCCGTCGGGGGCAACGTGGTATCGCTCTCGTGAAAGACGAAGGTCACCATCGTCGCCCCCGCGCTGTCGACACTGTGCAGACGCATCAGCGCGTCGCTCACCGCACCGGCCAGTTGTCCCGCCACGGGCGCGGGCGTGGCCAGGACCACCGCACCAGCCCCGGTGGTGGTCGCGACGGTGTCGACCTCCCAGGGGTAGAGGCCCGACGGCGTGGGGCGAAGAGCGGTCACTACCGTCGACGTGCGCACCACCACGCCACGCTCACGCAGTTGACCGCCCAGTTCGACGATCATCGAACCAACGCCTCCACGCAGGGTCATGAAGAGGGGGCCGAGCACGCGCTGGGCGACCGGACCAGTGGCGCCGGTCCCGGCGGCGAGGCCCTTCATCAGCGATCCGCCGCGCTGGCCGGCGTCGTACAGTGCCGGAAATACCGCGGCCGCCGAGAGTTCGTCGACGCGGCCGGCCTGGATCCCCCCCACCAGGGGTTCGATGAGCTGGTAAGTGATTTCACTGCCCAGTTTGGTGCGCAGGATCGAACCAATACTGACGTCCTCGGTCACCTTCAGTTTTCTCGGGATGTGCAGATCGCGCCACGTCGCCCAGCGTGCGGAACGCGACAGACCCCTCAGCGCTTTGATCGACGCGGTGTTCGTGGGCACGCCCTGGACCGTGCCGGCGGGCAGGGCCTCGAGGACACCCTTGAGCCAAATCCAGGCGCCCGAGGCGTCAATGGCTTCAAGTTGATCGCCGAGCCCGAGTTCGGTGACGAGCGTCACCGCTTCGGGGCGGCGCGCGAGGAAACCGTCGGGACCAAGGTCAATGACGCGTCCTGCTAAGTCACCACTGACCAGGGGCCCGCCCAGGCGATCGGTGGCCTCAATCACTTCGATACGCGGAGTCGTCGCCGACGGTCCGTCCTGTCCCCCGGACAGTTCCCAGGCGGCGGCCAAGCCGGCGATGCCGCCACCGACGACGACGACCGACGGGCGTGCACTCACGCGGCCGTCATCACGACGTTGGCCAGAACCGAGATGAACGCGGGGTCATCGTTGAGCGACGCGGTGCGAATCAGATTGAGCCCGAGTTCGTGGGCCAGGGCCTGCGCCTGGATGTCGATGTCGAAGAGGACTTCGAGGTGATCCGAGACGAAGCCAATGGGACACGACACAACGTCGGTCAGACCCTGTGCTTTCTTCGTTCGCAGTACCTCCAAGATGTCGGGGCCAATCCAGGGGTCGGCGGTACGCCCGGCCGATTGCCACGCGACGTCCCAGTTGGAGATGCCCGCGGCCCTCGCGGCACCTTGGGCGCTAGCGCGCAACTGTTCGGGGTAGGTGTCGCCGCTCGCGAGAATCCTCTGAGGAAGTGAGTGCGCCGAAAACACGACCTCGGTACTGGCGAGTCGCTCGGGGTCGATGGTCGCGAGGGCGTCGTTGACGCGCCCGGCGATTAACTCCACGAAACCTGGCGCGTCCCACCACGCCCCGATCTCGACGAAGGTAACGGAGTCGCCCAGTGCGTGACGCGCGCGTTCCATGTACTGGTCCGTCGACATCGACGAGGAGTGCGGCGCCAAGACGAGGCCAATGACGCGCGTCACTCCGTCGCTCGCGAAGCCGGGTGCCACGTCTTCAATCAGCGGCGGCTCGTATTTCGATCCGTATCGCACGTCGTAGGTCCCGGGCGCTCGCGCGTCGAGCGCCTTCGCCAACGCGGCCACCTGGGCGGCGGTGCGCTGAGCCAGGGGCGACGTTCCGCCAATCTCGCGGTAGCGGTCGGTGAGCTCCGCCAGAAGCTCAGGGGTGGGCGCGTGACCGTGACGGATGCGGGTGTAGTACGCCTCGACGTCCTCGGGCGTCGTGGGCGTGCCGTAGGCCATGACGAGGACGCCGGTCCTCACGCCACTCCTGCCAGACCTTCGTCGTGGACCACCCGCACCACGCTTTCGAGCACCTCCGGGTCCGTCGAGGGCAGGACGCCGTGACCCAAATTGAAGATGTACCCCGCGTCGCGTCCCGCGCGCACGAGGACCTCGCGCGCCGCGGCGACGCCCAACTCGACGCCACCCAGACAGCGCGCGGGGTCGAGATTGCCCTGGACTGGCTTTTTGGCCCGACGACGCCCGTCGTCGAGGTCGACGTGCCAGTCAATGCCGAGCACCGCGGAGCCGGCCGTGCGCATGAGGGTGAGAAGTTCGCCGGTGCCGACACCAAAAAGTATGGTCGGCACGTCGAGGTCGGCCACGCCCGCCACAACCCGTTGGGTCGCGGGGAGTGCGAAGCGCTCGTACTCGTCGCGCGTCAGGGCGCCCGCCCAGGAATCGAATAACTGCAGCGCGCGTGCGCCGTGGGCCACCTGGGCGCGAAGAAACGACACCGTGATGTCGACCAGGCGGTCTAACAGGCGATCAAAGAGCTGGGGGTCGGCGTGCATGAGGGACTTGATCACCGCGAAGTCCCGGGTGGGAGCTCCTTCGACCAGGTAACTCGCCACAGTGAAGGGCGCTCCCGCGAAGCCGATTAAGGGTGTCTCGGTCGCCGCCAACTGCTCGATCACGAGGTCAATCGTGGCCGTCACGTGCGCGATGTCGTCCGCGGTGAGATCACGCAGTCGTTCGAGGTCGTGTTCATTGCGAAAGGGCTGGGCGATGACCGGCCCGCGCCCCGGGACGACGTCGACGCCGAAACCAATCGCGTGATAGGGCACCACGATGTCGGAGAACAAGATCGCCGCATCCACGCCGTAGCGGCGTACCGGTTGCATGGTGACCTCGCAAGCGACCGCCGGGGCACCGATGGCCTCGAGGATGGAGCCCGTGCCGCGCAAGGCGCGGTATTCGGGGAGGGATCGGCCCGCCTGGCGCATGAACCACACCGGGACGTGTTCGACCGCGTCGCCGCGACAGGCTCGTAAGAAAACGGGGTCAGACACACGGCTCCTTTTCCGGCCTTCAGCCTAGGTCGGCTAGTCCAACGAGGGACGAGAGTCACCCGTGCGCTGCGTCCCCTAGACTCGTCAAACGCGATTTGCGAGTACCGGGAGAGGTTCGATGGCACACGAGCGCGAGATTTGGGAGGAACAAGAGTTCCTCGACCGCGCCCTGGACGCGCTGGACCACATGCGCAACGAGGCGCGTTCGTTACGTGACTCGGCCGCGGTGGCGACGATGCGCGGCGCGGGCGACCTCGTCGAGCGTGACGTCGTGATGGGCACGGCCCTGCAACGCCTAGACCAACTGGCAATTGGCGATCAACCCCTCTTCTTTGGTCGTATTGACTACTTGGATAAGAGCGACGGTCCCGGCGACACCTATCACGTGGGTCGTCTGGCGGTCTCGGACGTGGAACTCAATCCCTTGGTCGTCGACTGGCGCGCCCCGGTGGCCGAGGCGTTCTATCGCGCCACGGGCGTCGAGAGTCTCGGACTCGCGCGCCGGCGTCACGTAGCCATTCGTGGGCGTGAGGTGCTCGGTGTTGAGGACGAATACTTCGCCAACGAACTCGGTGAGTTGCAACTCCCTGACGGCGACGAGCGCGACGCGACCGACGAGGGGCTCGTGGACGGGGGTCTCGCCCTCGGCGGACCCGGTGCGCTCCTGGCCGCGTTGGGTCGAGCGCGCACGGGTCGCATGGGCGACATCGTCGCCACCATCCAGGGCGAGCAAGACCAGATCATTCGCCACCCCCTGGCCGGTGTCCTCCTCGTCCAAGGCGGTCCCGGGACGGGTAAGACCGCTGTGGCGTTGCACCGCGCGGCCTATCTCCTCTTTACCTTCCGGGCCACGCTCGAACGTCAAGGTGTGTTGGTGGTCGGACCCAACCCGCTGTTCTTGAACTATATCGAGAACGTATTGCCCTCGCTCGGTGAGTCGGGTGTCACCTTGTCGACGATCTCGGGACTGGTGACCAACGTTGACGTGCGCGGACGTGACAGCGAAGAAGTGGACCGTCTCAAGGGTGACGTGCGCATGGCCACGTTGTTAGCGCGCGCCCTGCGCACGCGTCAGCGACCACTGCGCCAAGAAGTCTCGATCCCGGTGGGTCGCGCCATCATCGTCGTACGACCCGAGGACACCGCTGACATCGTCGAACGCGCCCGACGTCGTCCGGGAAATCACAATCAGCGTCGTTCGGCGGTCGGACGAGAGCTCGCCGCGCGCTTGGCGGCGCGCTACCACGACCGTTTCGTCCGTGAGAGCAGCGAGGAGACCGGCGCGCTCAACGAGCTGGCCGATCAAATTCGCTCGACCTTCGAATACAAGCAAATGTTGCAGCGCATCTGGCCGCGTCTGTCGGGCCAGGACTTGCTGCACGACCTCTTCGGCGCGTCGGCGCTCCTGCGCGCCGCGGGTCGGAATCTATTCGACGACGACGAAGTCGCGCTCCTCGAGCGGCCGCGCAGCGAGACCCTCGACGAGATTCGTTGGACCAAGGCCGACGCGGCATTGATCGACGAGGCGAGAATCCTGCTCGGCCCGCGCAAGCGTCCACGTTCGCTCATCAAGCCCGTCGACACCGGTGTGCTGGACGGAGTCGACCTCGATTCGTTCTCGGGCGACATTCGTGCGGCGGCCCTGCGTGAAGCGCAACGACTCGCGCCCACGATGACCGCGGAACTCGACGAAGCGGAGTTCGTCACGTACGGTCACATCGTCGTCGACGAAGCCCAGGACCTCTCACCGATGGAACTACGAGTCCTGAAGCGCCGTGACCTCACGGGCTCCATGACCATCGTGGGGGACATGGGTCAAGCCACCACAGCCTCGTCTTCCTCCTCGTGGAATTCCGTCCTCGAAGTCCTCGATCCGCGCCGCACTCCCACTCGCGTTGATCTGACGGTGAGCTACCGCACGCCCGAAGAAGTGCTCAACTTTGCGGCGCCCACCTTGCGCGCGGCGGCCGTGGACCTCGAGCCGCCGCGTCCGGTTCGCCGCGCGGGATTCACTCCGATCGTCGAGGTCGTGGAGACGAAGGACTTCGCCGCCGCCTTGGTGTCGTCAGTTCGCCGCGAGGTGGAGGTGGTCGCTCCGGGTCGCGTCGCGGTGATCGTAGCGTCCGCGCGCGTGGAGGAAATCGTCCAGCTACTTATCGATGGCGGCATCACTGCGGTCGATCCCCGCGATCAGGATTCCAAGGGACTGAGTGCCGACCTGGTAGTGCTCGGCGCCGAAGGGGCCAACGGTCTCGAGTTCGACGCCACGGTGGTGGTGGAACCCGGCGAGATCGCACGGCGTGGCGCGAGCGGCGACGAAAAGGTGACGCCCCGCGGTCTGCGAACGCTCTACGTCGCGATGACGCGACCGACTCGTCGACTGGCGATATTGGCCGTCGGCGAGCTGCCAGAGACCCTTCGATAGTCGGTATTCGTGAAGAACGTCACAAGGCCATCTAAATGTTTGGTAGAACTTAAGGCGTGAGTCAGGCGATTCCCCTCGAAAGCCTGGCGAAGCAAGAGAAGATCGTTCATGATCGTCCGCCGATGCTGGCCATTGGTGTGATGATTTGGCTCGGTAGCGAGCTGATGTTCTTCTCGGGACTCTTCGCCGCGCTGTTTACAATCCGTGCACACCTCGTGGCGTGGCCCCCCAAGGGCACCCACCTCGACGTACTGCAGTCCGGCATTTTCACGATCGTCTTGATCGCGTCGTCGTTCACCATGCAATACGCGGTGTGGTTGATCGAGCATCGTCGACGCGCCGAAGCGCGCCGCTGGGTGCTCATTTCGATGGTGATGGGCACATTATTCGTGTCCAACCAAGCCTACGAATGGACGCATCTCACCACTCGTTGGTACACCAACTCCTACGGCTCGGTGTTCTACATCACCACCGGTATCCACGGTCTTCACGTGTTCTTGGGTCTCGTGGCGATGGCGTTCTTGTTGTTTCGTATGCGCGGTACCGAGGGCGACCCGGGCGAACTCTCCACCTTTCAGGGTGTCAGTTACTACTGGCACTTCGTTGATGTCGTCTGGATCGGGCTGTACTCGGCTCTGTTCCTCTTGAAGTAGGTCGTGATGAAGAGTCGTCGTTCTCGAGTGCCGTTTCTTTGCGTTGCCGCGCTCGTCGTCGCGGGACCGATCCTGAGCCTGGCCACGGTTGCCGTGGCGTCCACGACGACGCACACGCCCTATCAAACGGGTCGCGCCAACGCGGGGACGCCGAACTCCACCACCGTCGTGAGAAACACCAAGACGGGGGCCATCGTCAGTTACGGCGATAGCGCCATCACGTACACCGCGCCGTCGCCCTCACTCGCGGTGCTCGGCCAGTCGTTGTTTCTCGAGAACTGTGCGTCGTGTCACGGCACCCAGGCCAATGGCGTTCCCGCCAACGGGACCGCGGGCGCGTTCCCGAACCTCGTGGGACTCGGACCCGCGACCGTCGACTTCTGGGTGGAGTCGGGCCGCATGCCCGCGGCGGATCCTCGAGCGATCCAGGCCAAGCGTCGCCCGCCCCGCTTGGACCAGGCCCAGGCCCTGGCCATTGCCGCCTGGATCAATTCACTCAGCCCGAGCTACCCCGACATCCCGTCGCCGAACTTGACCAACGCCAATGTTTCTGACGGCGCGGCCCTGTTCGCATTGAACTGCGCGGCGTGTCACACGATCGAAGGTGACGGCGACGCGTTGGCGAACGGGACCTTCGCACCCTCGCTGCGCAACATCCCCGCCTACCAAGTGGTCGAAGCCGTGCGCACCGGTCCGGGCAATATGCCGCGCTTCACGGGAAACTTGAGTGACGGCCAGGTCGCCGACATCGTGAAGTACGTCACCACCGAGATCGAGCACCCCCAGAACCCGGGTGGTTTCGGCCTGGGAGGCTTGGGTCCGGTGGCCGAGGGCTTCGTGGGACTGTTGTTGGGCGTGGGACTGCTGGCCCTCGTCGGATTTTGGGTAGGAGAGCGCCAGTGAGCGAGCACGAACAACGCACCCCGGTGATGTTGAGCACGGTGTCCTCCGACGATCCGCGGTTGCAACCCGCGGCGCGTCGTCCGGAGTTGGTCGAGAAGGTCATCGCCGTCACCTTCTTCGTTGGCATTCTCTTCGTCGCCGGATTCGGTGCGTGCTACTGGGTGAACGCCGCGCCCTGGACGCTGGGTGCCACCTTCGGCGGCGGTCTGACGTTCCTCGGCGTGGGACTCATTGCCTGGGGTAAGTACCTCATGCCGCGCGGGCCTTTCGTGGAAGAGCGCCACACCTTGGCCAATTCCCCCGAGGACCGCGACGCGTTCGCCGCGGCCATCATCGAGCGCGGTGGCGGCGTCGTCAAGCGTCGCAAGGTTCTCGGCGGGTTGCTCGGGGCCGGTATGGGAATTTTCGGCATCGTGGCCGCATTCCCGCTCGTTCGTTCGCTCGGCCCATTGCCCAAGGGGACGCTCTTTCACACCGACTGGACCAAGGGCACCTACCTCGTGGACATCACCGGTCGTCGCGTCCACCAAGACGATTTGGCGATCGGATCGATCATGACGGTCTACCCCGAGGGTCTCCAGAACACTGACAACGGCCAGGCCGTGGACCAGACAGTGCTCATTCGTATATCCAACGAGAACTTCGTGACGCAAAAGGGTCGTGAGACCTGGGGCCCCGATGGCTACCTCGCCTATTCGAAATTGTGCACTCACCTGGGTTGCCCCGTCGGGCTCTACGAGCAGCAAATGCAGTTGCTGGTGTGCCCGTGTCACCAATCGATGTTTGACGTGACCAATGGCTGCATTCCGAACTTTGGTCCGGCTCCTCGACCCCTGCCGCAGCTGCCCCTGCAGATTGACTCCGCCGGGTACTTGCAGTCGCAGTCAGACTTTAATCAGCCCGTCGGACCGGGATTCTGGGAGCGCTCATGAGCCAGACCGTCAACACCAAGCGCACGCAACGCGAGAGCGAGGGCCCCTACGGCAAGGTGGGGAAGAGCCTCAACGAACTCGATGACCGCCTGGGCCTCGCCAAGGGCGGTCGGACGTTCATGGACAAGATCTTCCCCGATCACTGGTCCTTCATGCTGGGCGAGATCGCGCTGTATTCCTTCGTCGTGTTGTTGGTGACGGGCGTGTTCCTCACGCTGTATTACATTCCGAGCCAGGACCTCGTCACCTACCACGGCAGCTACCTCCCCCTCGACGGCCAGCGCGTGACCGAGGCCTTCGCCTCCACCGTGAACCTGTCCTTCGCGGTGCGCGCGGGGCTGTTGATGCGACAGATGCACCACTGGTCCTGCGACATCTTCGTTGGCGCCATTGTCTTGCACATGGGCCGCGTGTTCTTCACCGGGGCTTTCCGCAAGCCGCGCGAGCTGAACTGGACGATCGGCACCACGCTGTTGATCCTGGCGATCGTGAACGGTTTCCTCGGGTACTCGCTGCCCGACGACCTGGTCTCGGGCACCGGTATTCGCATCGCCTACTCGATTGTCTTGTCGATCCCGCTGGTGGGAAGCTACGCCGCGTTCTTCCTCTTCGGCGGAAATTTCCCGGGGACCGACATCATCCCGAGATTCTTCATCTTGCACGTCTTGATCATCCCGCTAGTCATCCTGGGATTGGTCGGGGCGCATATGGGTCTGCTGGTGCGCCAGAAGCACACCCAATTCCCGGGCAAGGGTAAAACTGAAAACAATGTTGTGGGTTCCCCGATGTTCCCCGTCTTCATGGCCAAAACGACGGGATTCATGTTCGTCGTCTCGGGCGCCATCGCGCTCTTAGGTGCCTTCGCGCAGATCAACCCGATCTGGCAGTTCGGCCCCTATACGGCGTCGCGCATTTCCTACGCCGTGCAGCCCGACTGGTACATGGGATTCCTCGACGGCGCGCTACGCATATTTCCATCGTGGTCGTTCCATAGCTTCGGCTATAACATCCCACTTGAAGTGACGATTCCCGCGGTCATCTTCCCCGGCATCCTCTTCAACGCCGTCATGGTGTGGCCCGCCATCGAGCGTCACTTCACCAAGGACAACGACATGCACAACTTGCTCGATCGACCGAGCAATCGCCCCAAGCGCACCGCTGCGGGCGTGTCGGTGGCGGTCTTGTTGTCCATGCTCTTTATCGCGTCGTCGACCGACGTCATCGCTAACTTCTTGCACTTGTCGCTCAACACGGTTCTGTGGGCCATGCGCATCTTGTGCATCGTGACGCCGTTTATCGCGTATCCGCTGACCTACAAGATCTGTCGTGAGATGCAGGCCTTCGCGGGTGCGGGAAAGCGTAAGACGACCAACGTGGTGACGCGCACCACCGAGGGCGAATACGTCGCCACTGCCGCGCCGGTCTACGTGGACGACGCGCACCACGAACTCGACGCCATGCCGGTCCCGACGTTCGTGCAAGAACCCGACGTCGTCATCGAAGAAGCTGGCGTTCGCCGCGTCCTGCGTTAAGTCGTTCGCCGTCTCGTTTGTCGGCATCAACTTAAGGTGGTCACAACCCCCGTGGTGGACGCTCGAGCAATAGTGATGTTCGAAGTTCCCCGTGCTGTGATGCAGGTCGTCACGGCGTTGATCACTCTGGTCCTATCGACGTCGACAAACTTCCTTGTGTCATCCGCGACGAGAACGCCCACACCGCGTACTGCGGTGTGGGCGTTCTCGTCAATGAGTGGACTTAGGCGTCGCGTCGCACCATCACCACCGCGCTGATGATCAGAAGGACCGCAGTGTAAATGGCCATTATCAAGAGACCAACCCACGGCGAGAAACCATTACCCTGTTGACCCGGCCCAATGGACAAGATGTTTGCTCCAATTCGTGACGGGAGGAACTTGGAGACGTCCTCGTAGATCGAGTTGGGTAGCGGCCGCAGGACGTTCGGCAGAACCAACAAGATGCCGACGAACGTACTGATCGCTCCGGCGGTGTGTCGGATCACCGTGGCCAGTCCCAGTGCGAACAGCCCGATCAGTCCCAAGAAGAGCCCGGTGCCGACGATTTCACGCAGGGCGCCTGGAGTGGACAAAGTCGCGTGAACGGCGGGCGAACTCAACAGACCCTGTCCCAAGAAGAAGGAGAGGAAGGAGGTCACCATGGCCACCACCAATGTCACCACACCAAAGACAATGCCCTTGGCTACGAGGACCAGTGGACGCCGCGGTGAAGCCGAGAACGTGGCTCGAATGGTCCCGGTACCGTACTCTCCGCTCATCACCATCACGCCGAGGACGCCGATAATGAGTTGGGCGACGTACACCCCGGCGAGACTGAGGGACGTCGGATCAAATCCGACGTGGCTCTGCGGTTGCGAGAGCCAGTGCGTTCGAGTTTCGTAGGACGCGATTGCGCTAACGCCCAGTCCGACGAAGACCGTGAGGCCCAACGTCCACATCGTCGAGCGGACGCTCAGTAGTTTCGTCCACTCCGAGCGCATGAGGTCGGTGAGTGAGTACCGACCCGCAGGGATCCGCTTTTCGCGAATAAGTACGGTCGAGTTGGTGGTCATTGTTGGATTTCCTTTTCTAGCTGGGGGCCGGCGCTGGCTGCACCGTGATATTCGATACTTGCTTCGGTCAATTCCATGAAAGCCTCTTCCAAGGATTCAGTCTGGGGAGTCAGTTCGTACAGCACGATGGAGTGCTGAGCGGCGAGTTCGCCGATCTCCATGTTGTTCTTGCCGCGCACGCTGAGCGAGCCGTCGTCGTCCACGCTCGTGGTCGCTCCGTTGTCATCGAGGACTCGACGCAGGCCGGCGAGATCGGGCGAACTGACCCGCACTGATTGGCGCGACCCTTGAGCGAGCAATTCATCTACGGAGACTTGCAAGATGAGTCGGCCCTTACCAATAATGACCACTTCTTCCGCCGTGAGAGCCATCTCGCTCATGAGGTGACTCGAGACGAAGACCGTGCGACCCTCCAGGGCGAGGCTCTTGAGCAGCGTGCGCACCCAGCGAATGCCGTCGGGGTCCAGACCGTTGATGGGTTCGTCAAACAGCAGTACCTCGGGATCGCCGAGTAACGCTGCGGCGATACCGAGACGCTGACCCATGCCGAGTGAGAATTTGCCCGCGCGCTGGTTGGCGACCGAAGTGAGACCCACCACTTCCAACACTTCGTCCACCCGGCTGGGCGCAATGCGATTGGCCTGGGCGAGCATGAGGAGGTGTTTACGGGCACTGCGCCCCGGGTGGATGGCCTTGGCTTCGAGGAGCGCGCCCACTTCATGCAGGGGCCACGCCAGGTCACGATAGTGGCGACCGTTTATAGTGACGTCGCCCGCGCTCGCGCCGTCGAGACCCATGATCATTCTCATCGTGGTGGACTTGCCCGAACCGTTCGGTCCTAGGAAGCCCGTGACGACGCCGGGACGTACGTTAAAGCTGAGTTGATCTACTGCAAGTTTGTCACCGTAGTGCTTTGTTAATCCTTTGGCCTCAATCACAATGTGTCCTCGTCTCTGGGTCGATCGTTACCGACGACTTCCAGTGTGGCTGGGGAGAGGAGAAAAATCGTCCCCCCAGCGACCCTTCTTTGCCTACGTCGACGGGCGTACGTTGGGTCGTGTCCGCGCACCCCATCTACATCTCACGATGTACGTCGGTTGCGTCGGCGGTCTGATGCGCCCGCCACGGGCGATGAGTAGCGTCAAAGAGTGACCTCTCGTGATTCATCGCAGCGAGGACTGCGACCACCACTCCTACACCGCGCGACGACTCAGCAACTGCAAATGATCGACTACGTGATCGCGGGTCTCTTGATTCTGTTAGCGGTGTTAGGAACTCACTCGGCGTCCCCGCAACACGTTGGGGGGAACAAACTCCAGGGCGTGGTCTGGGGTTCCGCCGCGCTCGGGATCATTCTTCGTCGACGATTTCCCATGATCGCACTCGGGGTGCTCACCGCCTCCACCGGTGTCGCCCTCGTGGCCAGCCAGGCGGCGTCGGCCGACCCGTTCATTGCTTTTCCCATGTACCAAGTGGCGTCAATTTACGAACGCCGCCGCTCGCTTCCCGCGCTGGCCGTCGTCTGCTTAGTCGTCATCATCCCGAACATTTCACATCTCGTGAGTAATTCCAGGAGTAACGTCAACTTGACTGAACTGCTGGTCGCCGTCGCGGCCTGGTTCGTCGGCGACAGCGTGCGGGTGCGCCGTACCTACGTCGCCGGGTTGGCCGAACAGGCAAACCAACGTCAACGCGAGATTGTGGAGCGCGCCCAACGTTCCGTGGCCGAAGAGCGCCTGCAAATTGCGCGCGATCTGCACGACGTCGTTGCACATAGCCTGAGCGTCATCGCAGTCCAATCAGGGGTGGGGCGCCACGTCATCGACGAGCACCCGGGTCAAGCAAAAATCGCCTTAGCCGCGGTGGAAGAAACCAGTCGAACCGCACTCGTCGAACTGCGCCGCATGCTGGGCGTGCTGCGTCACGACGATCAGCAACCGGCAACGTTGACCCCCGCGCCCGGGGTGAGCTCGCTAGGCCCTCTGGTGGAACAAGTGCGCGCGGCGGGCGTCGACGTCGTCGTGGAACTGCGCAGTTCCCTCGTGACCGAACTCTCGCCGACCACCAATCTGGCAATCTACCGCATCGTTCAAGAGGCGCTCACCAACGTGGTGAAACACGTGGGCTGTGGCTCGGTCATCGTTGAATTGCGCGACGAGCCCGAGGCGCTCGTGCTCGAGGTCGTGGATGATGGCGGGGGCGGACTGCCCGTCTACCCCAAGTCGGTCGAGGAGGACGGCGCGCATCACGGAATTGTGGGGATGCGCGAACGTGTCGCACTCTTCGAAGGTTCTATGGTCGCCGGCGCGCGTCCCGAAGGTGGCTTCGGCGTCGTCGTGCGCTTTCCACTTTCGTCCCTGGGGGTGTCATGATTAACGTCCTGGTCGTCGACGACCAAGCACTCGTTCGCGCCGGCTTCTGCTTTTTGGTCGACGCGTCGCACGACCTGCGGGTGGTCGGCGAGGCCGCCGACGGTCGCGACGCCGTGACGATCGCGCACTCGACGCATCCCGACGTCGTCTTGATGGACATCCGAATGCCCCACCTCGATGGCATCGAGGCCACTCGTCAGATACTGAGTGATCCCGACGCGGGTCACACCCGAGTATTGATTCTGACCACGTTTGATCTCGACGAATACGTCTACGGGGCCTTGGGGGCGGGCGCGAGCGGCTTCTTACTCAAGGACTCACCTCCCGAAGATTTACTCGAGGCCATCAGGGTGATCGCAGCGGGTAACGCCTTACTCGCCCCCAGCGTCACTCGTACGCTCATCGAACAGTTCGCCAGTCGCGCCTCGACCTCGAACGTCGATGCAAAGATCCTCGACGTCCTGACGCCGCGCGAACGAGAAGTGTTACTCGCCATCGCGCGCGGTCGCTCTAATACCGAGATCGCCGAGGATCTGCACATGAGCTCGGCCACGGCAAAAACCCACGTCAGTCGGATTCTGGCCAAACTCGGTGCCCGTGACCGAGCGCAGTTAGTGGTCATCGCCTACGAAACGGGCTTCGCGCTGTCCTGGTGACGTACGCGTCGCCCGGTGCGAATAACCCACCGTCCGAGGTGCGTCGGGACACTCGCGTGAGCACTGGGGCGTCCGCTGACGGTTCGTGAGATGCGTAGCATGGGACCGTGGTGAATGCCCCGGACCCCCAATGGCCGTCGGCCGCGTCACTGCTAGGCACGGACGGCGGGCCCGCGCCGGAGCGTCGAGGGGTGGTGTCCCTGCTGGGTGCCCATACCTACACCACGTCGCTCACGCCGCGCTCTAGTGAACCGACGCCAGCCGCGGTGCGCGCGGCGTTAGCGCGGTTCTCCACCTGGTCGTTCGAGGATCAGAGTGATCTTCTCGACTCGGTCGTCGTGCGCGACCACGGCGACGTCGAATTTCCCGACACCGATGAGGGCGCGGCCCGACTGGCGAACGCCTTTGACACGTTGTTCCCCACCTTTTGGATCCTCCTCGGCGGCGACAACGCCCTGACGTGGCGAGCGATGACCGCACTGGCGCGGGGAAGTCTCTCTGAATGGGGTCTCATCACCCTCGACGCGCACCTCGACTTGCGCGAAGGTCAGTCGAACGGTTCGCCCGTGCGCCAACTCATCGCCGACGGACTGCCGGGTTCGCAAGTGGTCCAGGTCGGCCTCGCCGATTTCTCGAACTCCGCGGCCTACGCGCACTTCGCGGAGGACGCCGGAGTGAGGGTGATCGCGCGCCACGAGTTGCGCCGTCGTAGTATCGCTGACGTCGCCGAAGAGGCGCTGAACTTCGCGGGAGCGGGTGGTCGGCGCATCTACGTCGACGTCGACATGGACGTCTGTGACCGCAGTGTGGTGCCCGGCTGTCCTGCGGCAGTCCCCGGAGGACTCAGCGCCGACGAACTGCGCCAGTTCGTGCGCATCGTGAGTGCTCATCCCCAGGTGTTCGCCCTGGACGTCACCGAGGTTGACGTCACGCGTGACGCATCCGACGAGCGCACCGTGCGACTCGCGGCATTAGTCGTCCTCGAGGCGCTGGCCGGCTACGTGCGGAGACAGCAGTGACGATCCGACTAGAAGCGAAGGGGTTGACGCGGGCTCAGTTCCTGGACGTGACTCGCGGCGCCCACGAGATCGTCATTGACGATGCCGTCCTCGAGACGCTCGCGCGCCAACGCGCGGCCATTGAGAAGATGGTCTCGAGCGGCGTTGCGGTCTACGGGGTATCGACAGGATTTGGCTCGCTGGCAACGACCTTCGTCGCGCCCGATCAGCGACGCGCCCTGCAGCGAGCGCTCATCCGTTCCCACGCCGCGGGGGTCGGCCCCGAGGTCGAAGTCGAAGTCGTGCGCGCGATGATGGTGTCGCGTCTCACGACCCTGTGCTCGGGCGTTACGGGGGTGCAACCCTCGACGGCGACGGCCTACGCCGCCATGATCAATGCTCACATCACGCCGGTCGTCTACGAATACGGATCCCTGGGCTGCTCGGGCGATCTCGCGCCCCTCGCCCACGTAGCACTCGCCCTGATGGGAGAGGGTGACGTGCGCCTGGCCGACGGGACACGCTGTGGCGCCGCGCAGGCGCTGGCGGCGGCCGGCCTCGAACCCGTCGAGCTCGCCGAGAAGGAAGGGCTGGCCCTACTCAACGGTACCGACGGCATGTTGGGGCAACTCATCATGGCGATTGCCGACGGTGAGGCGCTGTTGGCTCTCGCAGACGTATCGGCGTCATTATCGATTCAGGCGTTGTGTGGCACCGATCGTGTCTTCATCGACGAGCTCCAGGCCCTGCGGCCCCACCCCGGTCAGCGCGTGAGCGCGGCAAATCTCATGGCGTTGCTCGCCGATTCGCCGATCGTCAATTCGCACAGCGAGGACACCACCCAGGTGCAAGACGCGTACTCGTTGCGCTGTGTCCCCCAAGTCCACGGCGCGGCGCGCGACACCTTCGCACACGCCGCCTCAGTCGCCGACGTGGAGCTCGCCTCCTCCATTGACAACCCGTCGGTACTGGCTGACGGCACACTTTCCTCGAACGGTAATTTCCACGGCGCTCCCGTCGCCTACGTCCTCGATTTCTTGGCCATCGTCCTGGCCGACGTGGCGTCGATGTCGGAACGACGCACTGACCGATTGCTCGACGTGCACCGCAACTACGGTCTACCCCCGTTCCTTGCGCACCAGGCCGGCGTGGATTCGGGCCTCATGATCGCCCAGTACACCCAGGCCGCGATGGTCTCGGAAATGAAGCGTCTTGCGTCGCCCGCGAGTGTGGACTCGATACCGTCCTCGGCAATGCAAGAGGACCACGTCTCGATGGGCTGGCACGCGGCGCGCAAACTTCGTCGCTCGCTCGAGGCCTTCGCCGACGTGTTGGCCATTGAACTCGTCGCCGCCTCACGCGCGATGGCGCTACGCGCCCCGCTGGCTGGCTCGCCGGCCACCACCGACGTCGTCAATCAGGTCAACGCCGTGACGGGTGGACCCGGACCCGACCGCTGGCTCTCGCCGCAGTTGCAGTCCGTGGGACGTCTCGTGCGCGACGGAGAGATTCTGGCCACCGCGCGTCGGCGTGTCGACGTGTCGACGTTCACTAGTTAAGGGAGTCGCCATGGAAGGTGCACGACCAGTCCGCGCCGCTCGCGGGAACACCCTCAGTACGCGCGGGTGGCCCCAGGAGGCGGCCCTTCGCATGTTGCAGAACAACCTCGACCCCGACGTGGCCGAGCGACCCGACGACCTGGTCGTCTACGGAGGAACCGGTCGCGCCGCGCGCGACTGGCGCAGTTTCGACGCACTGGTGCGTACGCTCACGACCTTGAAGGGCGACGAGACGATGCTCGTCCAGTCCGGTCGCCCCGTCGGCGTCTTTCAGACCCACGAGTGGGCGCCGCGCGTGCTCATTGCCAATTCCAATCTGGTGGGGGACTGGGCGACGTGGCCCGAGTTTCGTCGTCTCGAGGCCCTCGGGCTCACCATGTACGGCCAGATGACGGCCGGTTCGTGGATCTACATCGGTACCCAGGGGATCCTGCAGGGGACCTACGAGACCTTCGCCGCGGTGGCGGCCAAGCGTTTCGGGGGCACGCTCGCGGGGACCTTGACGTTGACCGGTGGCGCCGGTGGCATGGGCGGGGCGCAGCCCCTGGCGGTCACGATGAACGACGGCGTGTGTTTGTGCGTCGACGTGGACCCGACGCGCCTGGAGCGTCGAGTGACGCAGCGCTACCTCGACGAATGGACGCCCAATCTCGACGAGGCGGTGCGTCGCGTCGTCGCCGCGAAGTCCGAACGGCGCGCGCTGAGCGTGGGTGTGCTCGGCAACGCCGCGTGGGTCTTTCCCGAACTGTTGCGCCGTGGCGTGGAGATCGACATCGTCACCGATCAGACGTCGGCGCACGATCCCTTGAGTTACCTGCCCGAGGGCATCGATCTCGCGGACTGGCACGACTACGCCGACAAGAAGCCCGAAGAATTCACCGATCGCGCTCGTCAGTCGATGGCCCGTCACGTCGAGGCCATGGTCGGGTTCCTCGATGAGGGCGCCGAGGTGTTTGACTACGGCAATTCGTTGCGCTCCGAAGCCCAACTCGGCGGGTACGACCGCGCCTTCGCGTTCCCGGGTTTCGTGCCCGCGTACATCCGCCCCCTGTTCTGTGAGGGCAAGGGCCCCTTTCGCTGGGCCGCGTTGTCGGGTGACCCGCGCGACATCGCCCGTTCTGACCGGGCGGTCCTCGAACTGTTCCCCGATAACGAACCCCTGCACCGATGGATCACCAAGGCCCAGGACCGCGTCGCCTTCCAGGGGTTGCCCGCACGAATCTGTTGGCTGGGCTACGGCGAGCGCGACCGCGCGGGCGTCGCCTTCAACGACCTCGTCGCCTCGGGCGAGATCTCGGCGCCACTCGTCATTGGACGCGATCACCTCGACAGTGGTTCGGTGGCCTCCCCGTATCGCGAGACCGAGTCCATGTTGGATGGTTCCGACGCCATCGCCGACTGGCCGCTCCTCAACGCGTTGGTCAATACCGCCTCGGGGGCCTCGTGGGTGTCGATCCACCAGGGCGGGGGCGTCGGCATGGGCCGGTCCATTCACGCGGGCCAGGTGTGCGTCGCCGACGGGACTCCCCTGGCGCGCGAGAAACTACAGCGAGTGTTGACCAACGATCCCGGGATGGGCGTCATCCGCCACGTCGACGCGGGCTACGACATCGCCGAAGACGTGGCCGAAGACCGCGGCGTGCGTATCCCCATGCGTGAGGAGTGATGGTCACGCGCCTGGTGACCAATATTGGTGAACTACTCACGAACGACTGCGAACTGGGTGACGAGACGCCGGTGGGGCGCCTGCGTAACGCCGCGTTGGTGGCCGACGAGACGCGCATTCTCTGGGTGGGACCCTCCTCGCAGGCCCCCGCGGCCGACGAACGCGTCGACGTGGCGGGGGCCGCGGTCGTTCCGGGCTTCGTGGACTCGCACACGCACCTGATCTTCGCGGGGGAACGTTCGGGGGAATTCGAAGCGCGCATGGCCGGGGCGCCCTACGGCGGCGGCGGTATTTCGCGCACGGTACGAGCGACGCGCGCGGCGAATGACGACGAACTGCGTTCTCAGAGCGCGACGCGCTTGGCGACGCTACGCGCCGGAGGCGTCACCACGGTCGAAGTGAAGTCGGGCTACGACCTCACGGTGGAGGGCGAGGCGCGCCTGGTGGCGCTCGCCGCCGAGATCACCGACGAAGTGACCTTTCTGGGAGCGCACGTGGTGCCCGAGGAGTACGCGCGTGACCGTGACGGCTACGTCAACCTCGTGGCCGGAGAGATGATGACTCGCTGCGTCGGTGCGAAGTGGACTGACGTGTTTTGTGACGAGGGGGCCTTTGGCGTCGACGAGGCACGCGTGGTGCTCGAGGCGGGGCGTCGAGCGGGCCACCAATTGCGACTGCACGCGAATCAGTTACGCGACATCGGGGCGCTGCGCTTGGCGATCGACATGGACTGCGCGAGCGTCGATCACTGCACGTACGTGAGTGACGAGGACGTCCGACGACTCGCCGCGTCCGACACGGTGGCCACGTTGTTACCCGGGGCGGAGTTCAGCACGAAGTCGCCCTACCCCTCGGGGCGACGCCTCCTCGACGCCGGGGTCGTGGTGGCGCTCGCCACGGACTGCAATCCGGGGACCTCGTACGTGACGTCGATGTCCTTCGTGATCGCGCTGGCCGTGCGCGAGATGGGACTCAGCGTCGACGAGGCGCTGTGGTCGGCGACGCGTGGGGGAGCGGCCGCCCTGCGTCGCGGCGACGTGGGCCACTTGTCCCCGGGCGCCCGCGCTGACCTGGTCGTGCTCGACGCGCCACGCGCCGCGCACCTCGCGTATCGCCCGGGTTCACAGCTGGTGAAGGAAGTGTGGCGCAGCGTGGCCGGGTGACGTGAGCGCGTCGGGCCATAAGTTGGGTGCATGAATTCACCCGTCGTCCCCACCCATTTTCCCACTACTTTGGCGGGCTTGCGCGCCGCCGGTTTCGTTGCGCGCAGCGTGCGCGAGGAGATTCGCGCGAATCTCGAGGAGCGTTTGCGTACCGGTCAGGCGTTGACGTCGAGCGTCCTGGGCTATGACGACACCGTCCTGCCCCAATTGGAGACGGCGCTGTTGGCCGGTCACGACATCATCTTGCTCGGTGAACGCGGGCAGGCCAAGACGCGCGTCATCCGGTCGCTGGTGGAGCTGTTGGATGAGTGGCTTCCCATCGTGGCGGGATCGGAAGTTCGTGACGACCCCTTCGCCCCGTTGTCGGTCTACGCGCAAGAACTGGTCGCCGAACGCGGTGACGAGACGCCGATCACCTGGGTGCACCGCAGCCAGCGCTTCGCCGAGAAGTTGGCGTCACCCGACACCTCGATGGCGGACTTGATCGGTGAAGTCGACCCCATCAAGGTGGCCGGTGGACTGTTCCTTGATGATCCGCGGGCCCTGTCCTTCGGCCTCGTTCCCAAGTCCAACCGTGGAATCTTCGCCATCAACGAACTGCCCGACCTCTCCGAGCGGATCCAGGTGGGGCTCTTGAACGTCCTCGAGGAGCGCGACGTGCAGATTCGCGGACACCTGGTGCGCCTCGAACTCGACCTCCTTGTGGTGGCCACGGCCAATCCCGAGGACTACACGAATCGCGGACGGCTCATCACGCCCCTCAAGGACCGCTTCGGTTCCCAGATCCGTACGCACTACCCCTTCGAGGTATCGACGGAGATCGCGATCGTCCAGCAGGAGGCCCAGCTTCCCACCTCCGACCGTCCGATCGACGTCCCGTGGTTCATCGAGGACATCGTCACGCGCGTCAGCCACGTCGCGCGCCAGAGCCACGTCATCTCCCAGCGCTCGGGGGTCTCGGTGCGCCTATCGATCGCCAACTACGAGATCGTGGTGGCCAGCGCCCTGCGACGTACTTTGCGCACGGGTGACGCCGCCGTCGTGCCGCGCGTGAGTGACCTGGCCGCCATGGTCCAGTCGACGCAGGGCAAGATCGAACTCGACACGATGGACGACGACGACACCGACCAGGTGATCGCGGCGTTGATATCGCTGGCCGTGCGCCAGAGTTTCATGGAACACGTGGTCCTCGAAGAGGCGAGCGCCATCGTGGAGGCCTTCGCCTCCGAGGCGGTCGTACACACCGGTGACGACCTGGCCGACCAGGACTACCTCGACGTTCTGGCGGTGATGCCAGTATTGCAATCGGCCGCACGGCGCGTGGCCGGTGACGACGCGAGTGACGGTGTGCTGGCGTCGGCCACGGAATTCGTCCTCGAGGGACTGCACCTCACCAAGCGCCTCGCGAAGGACGCGTCGGGTGCGAGGGCCCTGTACCGTTCGAGGAATCGGTAGTGGCGATCCGTTACGGATTTCGACGTTTCCGCGACGATGACGACGATGACGACGTCGACGTTGACGAGTTCTTGCAGTTATTGGCTGACGACGTCATGGAGCACGGCGACCTCGATGCGGCAATGGATCGCGTCCTGCAAGAGGGGTACACCACGAGTGACGGCGAGCGTATCGAGGGGTTGCGCGAGTTACTGGAGCGCACCCGCCAACGACGCCAAGAACTCGAGCGCCAGGGCGACCCCGACGGAGAGCTCCAGCGGTACCGCGAATGGCTCGATCAGATCGAGGCCACCGAGGAAGCGGCCGGACGGGATCTGTTGATTGAGGCGCAAGCGTCGGGCGACGAACGTCGACTCGACGTCACTCGCGACCTGGTCGACCAACTGGCGATGCGACGAGAGTTGATGGGCGAGCGCTTGGGTGATCGACTGCGCGCTTATCAGGACTACGAGTTCATCTCGTCGGAGGCCCGCGAGGAATACGAACGCTTGGTGGCTGAGCTCAACGAGGACCTGCTCTCGACCTACTTCGAACAGAGCAAGGAGATGTTCTCGAACCCCGACGGCGCCGAACTCGAACGTCTGCGCAACATGATGGACGCGTTGTCGACGATGATCGAACAGGACCGTCGTGACGAACCCGTCGATCCCTCCTTCGAGGATTTCATGGAGAAGTATGGTGACTTCTTCCCGGGCGCGCAGTCACTCGAGGACGTGGTGCGCATGATGGCCGAGCGTGCCGCCGCCGCCGAAGCCATGTTCAACTCTCTCTCGGGTGAACAGCAGGCGGAACTACGCGCGATGTTCTCGCAGATGATGCAAAACATGGACCTCGAATTCTCCTTAGGTCGATTGGTCTCGAACTTGCGTCAAGCGACGCCCGACATCGACTGGCAGCGCGCCCATCGTCTGCGCGGTCGCGACGGTGGCTCTTTTTCGGACGCGACCACGGTGGCCGAGCGATTGGGAGAATTACAGGGTCTCGAGAATTTTCTCGGACGCACCGACGCCGCGTACGGACTGCCCGAGGTGGACATCGAGGCCGTGCGCCAGCACCTCGGCGACGACGCGGCGCGTCACGTGACCCGCCTGCAGCGCGCCCTCCAGGCGCTGAAGGACCGCGGCTTCGTGGACCGCGATCAAGGGCGTCTCGAACTCACCGCCAAGGGGGTTCGACAGATCGGTCAGCGCGCGCTCAAGGACCTCTTTGGTCAACTACGCGACTCGCCGACGCTCGGGGGGCACCGCACGGCCACCGTGGCGCGCGGGGGTGACCGCGAAGAAACGGCAACGCCCTGGCAACCGGGCGAACCGTTCTCGCTGCACCTGCACCAGACGCTGCGAAATGCGCTCTACCGTCAGGGTCCGGGTACCCCGATTACCCTGCATCCCGACGACTTCGCCGTAGAAGAGTACGAGGCGGCGCGGCGTTCCTCGACGGTCTTCGCGATTGACCTGTCGCTCTCGATGGCGATGCGGGGCAACCTCGTCCCGGCGAAGAAGATGGTGCTGGCGTTGACTCAGTTGATCAGCTCACGGTATCCACGCGACTTTGTCGCGGTGGTGGGCTTTGGTGAGACGGCCCAGGAGCTACGCATTGAAGATATTCCGGCGCTGACCATCGACTACAACTACGGCACCAACTTGCAGCACGCCCTGGCGCTCAGTCGCCATCTGATGCGCAACGAACGCGGGGAACGCCAGGTCGTGGTGGTCACCGACGGCGAGCCCACGGCGCACCTCAGCGACAACGGTGAACCCTTCTTCTCGTGGCCCCCGGTGGCCGAGACGTTGCAGCGCACGATGGCCGAGGTCCTGCGTTGCACCAAGGCGGGAATCACGATCAATACGTTCGCGCTCGACATCGAGCGAAGTCAATTCCCTTTCGTCGAGCAAATATCGTCAGTCAACGGTGGGCGCACGTTCTACACCTCGGTCGACGAACTCGGCGTCTACGTCCTCGACGACTTTGTGCGCTCGCGTCGAGCGGGATAGCTCGAAGCGTCCCTTCAAACGGGCGACAGCGCGGTTCGCGTCAACTCGAGGAAGTTCGCCAGGTCGATAGCGTCGTCACTCGCCGTTTCGTCGAAGCTGGGCAGGACGCTCAGGACGATCACGCAGGGTCCCTGGGCGAGCGCCGACTGGTCCTCGATCTCGTCGGCGGCGTCGGCGAGTTCTTGGGCGAGGTCCAGCGCGTCGTAATGCACGTCGAAGTGATCCTCGGAGCCCACTTCAGCGACGACGACCGCGAAGGTGGGTTGGTCGTCGACGCCGTCGGCGAAAAAACTTAGGCAACCGAGGGACTCGAGGTAGGAGCCGGACGTGACGAGGTTGAACGTCGCGCCCACGAGTTGGTCTTGGCGGATCGACGTGCACGTGACGAGTCCGGAGGCGTCGAGGGCGTCGGCGATTGT
>Ga0207933_1000980_pt1 | contig 24072 bp, 20 predicted proteins | sample NGESurdeep092012_4_FD_184488 | JGI IMG/M metagenome (GOLD analysis project Ga0207933, IMG submission 184488) | Arctic peat soil microbial communities from Barrow, Alaska - NGEE Surface sample F53-3 deep-092012 (SPAdes) | ecosystem: Environmental > Terrestrial > Soil > Wetlands > Peat ... | reverse complement strand
TGCACCAATCGGGCCGCGAGGTGACCATGTTGGAGATGCGCTCCTCTCCCCATTTCGGATCCCACCGGACGTGGCGAATCTCCTCCATGGCGCGCTGGCGGAAGGTCGTCTCAGCGCCGTCCCGCCCCGGCATCGGCGTTTCCATGCCGATGAACCACTGCTCGGTGGCGCGGAAGATCACGGGATTATGGCAACGCCAGCAATGGGGGTAGGAGTGTTGAATGTCCTGCCGCGCCAGTAGGGCGCCGCGTTGGCTGAGCAGCGCGATGATCGGTTCGTTCGCCTCAAAGACGGTGCGCCCGTCATACTCCGGCAGCCCGTGCATGCGGCCGTCGTTTTCTACCGTGCACACCTGGCTCAGGCCATAGCGTGCCCCGGTGTAGAAGTCATCGACTCCATGCGCGGGCGCGGTGTGTACGGCTCCGGTGCCCTGCTCAGTAGTGACGTAGTCGGCCAGTACTCCGGGAACCTCGCGGGACAAAAAGGGATGCTCGAAGATCGCGCTCTCCAGCCGGCTGCCGGGGAAGCGTGCAATCTCGACCGCATCCTTCCACTGGCATGCTTGTCCGGCGGCCTCCGCCAGAGCGGCTGCGACGATATACACGTCGCCGCCGGCCGCCACCGCAACATATTCGAGAGTGGGATGGAAGGCCACGGCGAGCGAAGCGGGGAGCGTCCAGGGCGTAGTGGTCCATATGACCGTCCAGACGCGCTTGCCGGCCAGCCGGGCGTCGATCGCCTCCGGCGCGCTGTGCAGCCGGTAGCGCACGTAGACGCTGGGACTGGTGTGAGTCTCGTACTCCACCTCCGCCTCGGCTAGCGCGGTTTGGTCATGAATGCACCAATAGACTGGCTTGAGTCCCTTATAGACGAAGCCATTCTCCAGGAAGGAGAAAAGCGTTTCGACGATCTTTGATTCATACTCCGGCGTCATGGTGGAGTAGGGACGAGCGAAGCGACCGAAACCCCCGAGCCGCTGGAACTGCGAGCGCTGCAGGTCCAGATATTTTTGCGCATAGGCGCGGCAGGCGCGGCGTACCGCGATCGGCTCCATGGCCAACTTTTTCCGTCCCAGCTGTTCGTCTACCTTGATTTCGATCGGCAGCCCATGACAATCCCAACCGGGAACGTAGGGGGCGTCGAAGCCAGCCATGGTTTTCGACTTGACTACGAAATCCTTCAAGCATTTGTTGAGGGCGTGGCCCAGATGCAGAGGACCATTGGCGTACGGCGGACCGTCGTGGAGCAGATAGTGCGGCGCACCCTGGCGGCGGCCGCGGATCTGCTCATAGAGGCCATCCTGCTCCCAGCGGGCGAGCCTCCTCGGCTCATTCTGGGGCAGATTGGCTTTCATGGGAAAATCAGTCTGTGGAAGGGTAAGAGTCGCCTTGAATTCGGGCGGATCCGGCATCACGTCTCCATGGAGCAAGGGGTCAGACCCCCATTGTAGCGTTCTGGAGCCCTTGTCCTTTCGTTCCACCCGAGCCAAAATCCATGTATCGCGCCGGAGAGCCATTTTTTTAGCAATTTTCGACCCGACCTGATGGGTTGGAGGGAGTCTATCGGCGATCGGATGCGTCTATAGTGGATAAGAAGCACCCCTCTCCCCTTGGGAAGGCAGCATCTCATTCAGCGTTGGCCCGGTGATTCGAGGAACTCGCCGTAATTTGCTGTTGCGAGGCCGAACTGCCAGTGAAAAGTGAAGGGAGCACGATTCCCGAACTGCAGCTTCGGGCTAGAGAGAGACACGCTACTGCATTCGCGTGAAACCAGCAGGCACTGCGAGACACCATCGTGCCGGTCGTCAGATAATGAAGAGGAGATACGCGGAAAGGGCTCTCCACATCCAATACCTTTCCATTGAAGTCCTATGTCGAACCAGGGTCTATTACCATCCGAACCGCGCCAGAGCGATGAGCCTCTAGAGCCAACATTCCTCAGGGGAGTGGAGTACGAGCCAGCCTGGAAGTCTCTGTTCACCGGGATTCGCGAGCTCTTGTACCCCAAAAAGCTTCCGCCCCTGGAGCTGACCTCTAAGCCGATCGCGGTCGTCGACCCGATGGCAGTGAAGCGCAGCGCGAAATCTTCGGCCATCTCATTCGCGGCTCACGTGGTGCTGATTTTAATCATCGTGGGGATCTTCCTGCTCGGCCGCGCCAAGCTGAAGAAGAGCACGACGCAGGTCACCAACATCGACATTCCCCCGTATTTGCCGATTGCGCCTAAAGGTCCTCAGATGGGCGGCGGCGGCGGCGGCGGCTCGCATGACATTTTGCAGTCACCCAAGGGCAAGCTGCCGAAGGTGGCCGATCAGCCCATCGTTCCGCCGATGATCATCAAAAACGATCATCCCAAGCTGGCTGAGACGCCGGCCATTAAGATTCCGCAGAACCTGCAATTGGCAACCAGCAACATGCCTAACCTCGGCGATCCGCGAACCAGCGTTGTTGGCCCGGCCTCCAACGGAACCGGGGTGAACGGCGGGATGGGCACCGGATCGAGCGGAGGCATCGGGTCCGGCAACGGTATCGGTTACGGCCCCGGCCAGGGCGCCGGCTATGGCGGCGGCCTCTATCACGTCGGCGGCGGCGTCTCCGCGCCGCAGTTGATCTTTGCCCCGGATCCGGAGTTTTCCGATGAAGCGCGCCGGGCAAAGTATCAGGGGGTCTGCATCGTCTCGCTCGTTGTGGATGCCCAGGGAAACCCGCAGCGGGTTCAAGTGGTGCGTCATCTGGGCATGGGTCTGGACGAAAAAGCGCTGGAAGCAGTGCGGCGCTACAAGTTCAAGCCCGCGATGCTTCAGGGCCATCCGGTTCCCGTCGAAGTGAACATCGAAGTCAACTTCCGGATCTACTAGTTAACGCTGTTGCAGTGAGTTAGGGCTGGTGCAGCCGCAGCGATTGCCGGGCGCGCACAAAAGCCGTCGGCTCCACGTGCACATCGCCCTGGAAGGGCCGGACGATCTGCGCGATTGCCATCAGCGCCAAAGCCAGAAGACTGGACAGCGCAAGCACCTGCAGCAAATGCAGTGTGCGGCTCCGCGCTCCGAAGAGACAGCAGGATGCGATGGTGATGGCCGCTCCGGCGATCAGCACCGCCCAAAGAATGCCCGGTAATCCCGTCTCGCTTTCCAGTTGACGCAAGCGCCGGTGCTCGGTGAGGGAAGTGAGTTCGGAAACAATGTGGTCCATGGCCACGCTGTAGGCTTGCGCGGAGGCCAACTCCGGGTTTGCGATCTCCGACCATAACTGCTCAGTCAAGATCTGGCTGTCGGGGGACAGCGTGCCTCTTTGCATTGCCGGCCACTCGTCATCCACCATGGCTGTGGCATATTGCAGCGACGTGGCCTGAATGGCATTGCGCTGCGCAGGGGGGAGGGCCTCCGCCAGCCGGGAGATGTTTACCAGGGAATTGGCTTCGGCGCCGGCATTGGCTCGCGCCGATTCGAAGTCGGTCCACACCGCAACCATCATGAAGCCGATGATGACCGCAAAAGTGGTGCCGACCACGGTTACCTGCCAGCCGACGATATCGTTGTGCTCCCGCCGTTCCTCCCTTGGCCATATGAGGTCGAGCACCAGCAGAAAGGCTAGCGACGCGGCGACGATCAGGATGCCGATGAATACGCTTTGGAGGGAGGACAGCATTTTGAGGCATAAGCACTGTATCATTCCGGGCCGTTGCCGCGGGAGGCGTGGTTGACCGCCGCGAAAACGCGGCGTAGAAGTAGACAGCAAGAGGCAATCGTGAGGCCGCAAAAGCTGCTTTCAGCCCGGGAATCCGCCAAGGCCCTGGGTATAAGCTACCCAACGCTGAAACAGTGGATTTATAAGAAGAAACTCACGTCGGTCAAGACCGCGGGTGGACATCACCGTATTCCTGAATCCGAGCTGGATAAATTCCTGCACCTGCGCCCGAAACGGGGATCTATTCCGCAGCGCCGCGAGATGTTTCGCCGCGTGAGCGGGCGCAACCAACTTATCGGGCGCGTCACTCAAGTCAAGATAGACGGCTTGCTGGCCGAAGTGCATTTGTCAATTGGGGGGCAGCATCTGACTTCAATCGTGACGGCCGATGCGGTCCGCGAGATGCGCCTGAAAGTGGGCGATACGGCGGCGGCGCTCATCAAATCGACGGAAGTGATGCTGCTTCGTCCCTGAAAGGCACGCCAGTCCCTTTGATGCTTTACCGTGCCGCATGGTCGGGGAAAGCCAGCGGCGCGGGCCGAGGAGTTTGCACGCGGAGGCAGGGAAGCTTGATCGCGATGGTTAGACCGCCCCCGGGACGGTTACGCGCCTGAACCTCGCCATGATGAAGCCGGACAGCTCTCTGGGTAAGCGCCAACCCTACTCCAAAGCCGCCGGTATCCCGCTGCCGCGCACTATCCACGCGATAGAACGGCTGGAAGATGTTTTGGAGCTCGGCTTCCGGAATTCCCGGTCCCTGGTCGCTGACTTCCAGAATCGCGAAGCGTTCGCTGTTCTGCTCGCCACAGTTGAGGCCGACCTGTACGGTCGAGCCTTCCGGCGTATAGCGGATGGCGTTGCGCAGAACATTTTCAATGGCCCGGTAGATCAATTCCGGGTTTCCGCTCATCACGCAGGGATCGGCGGCGTGGACCTCGATCTTGCAAGAGCGCTGCCGGGCTTCGAACTCAGCGTCGGGGAGCAACTCCTCCAACAAGCTTTTGAGGCTGAACTCCTGTTTGTCAAAGGCGGCGTCGGTGGATTCCATCGAGGAGAGCCGGAGAAGATCGCCAATCAACAGATTCAAGCGGCCGGTCTCGCGCTCGATCCGTTGCAGTTGATCGGTCATGCTTGCCGGCGCCTCTTCACTGGCCAGCTCCAGCGCGACGCTCAAGCGGGCCAGAGGCGAGCGCAATTCGTGCGAGACGTCACGCAACAGCATTTTTTGCGCGGCCACTAGCGATTCAAGCCGCTCCGCCATGTAGTTGAAGTCGTGAATCAGCCCCTCCATCTCATCTCCGCCGAAGAGACCGCGCTTCTGCTTCACCCTGGTTTCCAGCCTTCCCCGCGCCAGGTCGCGTGCGGCGGCCCGCAGCTTGGCGATCGGCCGAGTGAGCAGCAGCACCATGAAGAAAGTGGTCAACCCGAAGACCACAATAGCTACCGGCATTTGGGGGCTTGCGAAGTACCGGAAATCGCGCAGCAAATTCCTCTTGGGCGCCCGGAAAGGCCGCCGCAGAACAAAGAAATAGGTCTTGCCGCTGGCGGACTCTACCGGCAGGCTCCAGAGATTATTGGCTCCCGCTTGGGTGGCGACGAGGCGCGAGTCGCTGTCAGTCCGGCTCAGGGAAGCGGCCACACCCGCGTCGGCTTCCCCGCAAAGCAGGTTTCCGTCGGCTCCTGCCAGATAAAGCGTTTGCTGAATTCGCTCCGCGTAACGCGCCAGACTCGCGCAGCCGTTCCGCTCATAGATGTTCGCCGCCGCCATCGCTTCAGCTCCGAGGGCGGATTGCTGCAGATCCTGGTATTGCGCCGGGCCGGGATAATAATGACGCTGAATGATCAGCATCGTCGAGATGGTGAATGTAATGCTCTGCGCGAGCCAGAAGCCGAGAAAGATTTTGGTATAGAGGCCGCGCATTCGCTTACCCTTCCTTCACGGTTTTTCGATTCGGGATGGCGAGTTGATAGCCGATGCCGCGAATCGTTTTCACCTGATCGCCCAGATTACCCTGGATGTCCAGCTTATGGCGAAGACGGCTAACGTGCATGTCCAGGCTGCGGTCGAAGGGATGAAACTTGCGCCCGAGCGCGGCGGCGGTAAGCTGCTCGCGATCGACCACCTCGCCGGCAGAGCGCATCAGCGTTTGTAGCAGCGTGAACTCCACATCGGTCAGGTCTAACTCGACGCCATTGCAGCGCACCGTTCGCGCCGCGGGGTCTAGTTCGAGGCCGAGAGCAGGCAACGATTCTCCGGGTGTAGCCGGGGCTGCCGGCCGGCGGCGTAAAATCGCACGAATCCGGGCCAGAAGTTCCCGCGGGTTGAAAGGCTTGGGCAGATAATCATCGGCGCCGATCTCCAGGCCCACGATGCGATCCACGTCGTCGCCCCGCGCCGTGAGCAGCAGCACGCTTACCGAGGAAAAGGCGCGCAGCCGCCGCAATACCTCGAAGCCGTCGGGCCCCGGAAGCATCACGTCCAGCAAGATGATGCTGTACTCTCCGCTTTGGGCCTTCTCCAGTCCCCTTTCTCCGTGATGCGTGGCGACGATGCTGTATCCATGGCGGCCCAGATAATCGGCCAGCATAGAGCAAAGCTCAACGTCGTCGTCGATGAGAAGAATCTTCTCCATTTCGTCCTGGTTCCCGTCCGCGCTCTTCACGCGCCTTCACTGCTCATTTTGAAGCTATGACAATTCAGGCCGCGGGAAACTTTGGAAATGTAATGATTTGTCACTTTGCGGTGACAGTTCATTACAAACTATTACCCATTGTGACCGCCAGGGAGTCTGCGATGTCGTCTCCTAGAGATGGCTCACTGAGAGCGGTGGTTTCGTTCCAGGGGCGAGTTGGGCTGGCTTTTCAGGAGCGATCTAATATGTCTTCATCAAAATTTGTCCGGCTGGCGACCCTCATTCTTTTCCTGTTCACCTCGCTAGCGGCCGTGCGCCTAATGGCGCAGTCCTCCACTGGCTCTCTGCAAGGCACCTTGACCGACCCGAGCGGCGCGCTGGTGCCGGGAGCCAAGGTGACGATCACCGGCGTGGCCGGCAACGCCATGACCGTGCAGTCGGGCGGAGACGGCGCATTCACTTTCTCCAAGGTCGTTCCCGGCGCCTACACTCTTACTGTTGATGCGACCGGCTTCACCCTGGCCCAGCCGGTCACCGTCAATATCCCGGCGGGCAGGGCGGTGCGGAAAGATGTTTCCCTGGCTCTCGCAACCGCGCAGCAGGAGGTTACTGTCAGCAGCGGCCGAGGAGCCGGGCTCAGCACCAGTCCGGATAACAATGCCGGAGCCATCGTGATTAAGGGCAAGGCGCTGGACGCGCTCTCCGACGACCCCGACGAATTACAGGATGAGCTGACGGCGCTGGCTGGTCCCGCTGCCGGGCCGAATGGCGGACAAATCTATATTGATGGATTCTCCGGCGGCCAACTCCCACCCAAATCTTCCATCCTCGAAATACGCGTCAATCAAAATCCATTTTCTGCCGAGTATGACAAGCTGGGTTATGGCCGCATCGAGATCATTACCAAGCCGGGCACCGATAAGCTGCACGGCTCCTTCATGATTGACGGCAACGACTCGGCCTTCAACTCGCTGAATCCCTTCGTTACCTCCGAGCCACCCTACTACTCGACTTTCATACTGGGCAGCCTGAGCGGATCGCTGGCCAAGAAGACCTCGTGGTTCTTCAGCGTCTTCCAGAGAAACGAGCAGACCAACTCCATCATCAACGCGCAATTGCTGGATCAGAACGGCCAGCCCTATACCTACAATCAAGCGGTCTCGGCTCCGACCATGCGTTTACAGGTGAGCCCGCGCTTCGACTTTCAGATCGCTCCCACCAATACACTCACCGTGCGCTATGGCTATGGCCGTTCGACGGCGACGAATAGCGGTGTCTCGCAATTTGCCCTGCAGAGCCAGGGGATCAATTCAACCAGTCAGGAAAACTCGCTGCAGCTCAGCGATACGCAAATATTGAGCAATCGGCTGGTCAACGAGACGCGCTTCGAATATCTCCGGGACCGCACCAACTCGACGCCGATCGACTATAGTCCGACGATTTCCGTTCCGGGAGCATTTACCGGCGGCGGCTCCAATGCCGGAGCTTCCCGCGAGAGCGAAGATCACTATGAGCTGCTGAACCTCACTACCCTGGCCCTGGGAACGCATTCGGTCATCTTTGGCGGCCGGCTGCGTCTGGAGCGTACCTCCAACTACTCCACCTCAGGCTTCAACGGCGCCTACACTTACACCTCGTTGAGCACCTACGCCGCCGGGACGCCTTCGCAATACAGCGTGACCACCGGTAAGCCGGCGGCCAAGGTGGACCTCTTCGACGCAGGGGCATACTTCGAGGACGACTGGCGCGTTCGCCCCAACCTCACCTTCGGTTATGGCGTCCGGTTTGAGGGACAAAACCGCATCTCTGATCATGCCGACTTCGGGCCGCGGTTGTCGGTGGCCTGGGCGCCATGGGCGCACGGCAATGGTCCGTCGAAAACCGTCATTCGCGCCGGCTATGGATGGTTCTTTGACCGCTTCGAGGGAGGCAACGTTCTGCAAGCTATCCAACAGAACGGAATCAACCAGCAGACCTACATCGTGATCAACCCGACCTTTACCAGCAATGCGCCGCCGCCTAGCCAACTGGCGGGCGCAAGCCAGCCCTCTCCGACCATCTACTCGATCTCTCCGCATCTTAAGGCGCCTGTGAACATGCAGGCTGCGATTGGGATCGAGCACCAGTTCGGCAAGGCGCTGACGCTCTCCAGCACCTACATCAACTCGCATGGCGTGCATCAGCTATACAGCGACAACATCAACGCCTTCCTGCCCGGGACATACGACTATCAGACAGGGACCGGCACCCGTCCCAATGGGATCAATGAGAACCTTTACCAGTTCCAGTCCGGCGGCATCTACAACCAGAACGAGCTGACCACGAACTTCAGCGTCAGTAGCCGCAAGCTCACTCTTTTCGGCTACTACGCTCTGAACTTCGCAAAAGGGGATACCTCTGGCGCGGGATACTTCCCATCCAATCAGTTCGACCCCAAGGCGGACTATGGCAGGGCGACCTTCGATACGCGCAACCGATTTCTGATCGGCGGCAATTACACTCTTCCCTTCGGCATTGCTGTCGCCCCATTCATCGTGTCCAATTCCGGCAGACCCTATAACGTCACGCTGGGCTACGATCTCAACGGCGACAGCCAATTCAACGACCGGCCCGCCTATGCAACCAGCTCCAGTTCAGATGTGAAACAGACACAGTTCGGACTGCTGGACCTGATGCCTGGCGCTGATGAAGCACGCATTCCTTACAACATCGGCACCGGTCCCAGCCAATTTTCCACCAACCTCCGGGTTAGCAAAGTGATTGGGATCGGACCGAAGGTGGAGGGCGGCAACGCGGGAGGCTTCCGCGGAGGCTTCGGCGGCGGGGGCGGCCATGGCCCGCGGGGCGGCGGCGGTCTTGGGATGGGCGGTCTGTCTGGCGGTGGCGGAGGACCCAGGGGCATGATGGGCGGTGGAGCGACCCCGCGGAAGTATTCGCTTACCCTCACCGCGTCGGCTCGCAACGCGTTCAACAACGTGAATCTGGCTCCGCCCGTCGGCGTGCTGTCGTCGAACATCTTCGGGGTATCCAATTCGACGGTGGGCGGCTTCTTCTCCTCCTCGTCGGCGAATCGGAGCATCGATATCCAGGCGAGGTTCAGCTTCTAGCCGTACCCTGCGGATCCAAAAGAAAGCGGCGGCCACGTCCAACCAGGCGTGGCCGCCGCTTTTTTGTAGCTGTTCTCCCGGGGGAAAGACACTGGACACTACCTCATACGTTTCGGATCGTTCGGCCGTGCATTTACCGGATGTTTCAGATTAAATCTATCAATTCTCCGAGGGCTTTTGCGCTGAATCGATCACGAGAACTTCAGCTGGCTCCTTTGTGGATTCCAATTTCAATCCAAGCTGTTCTTGAATCGCTGTAAATATCGATGGATCGCCTGTTGTCGGCGGCGCAAGCGCTGACCAATTGGTCGGTGCAGGTGCTGCGCCGAATGCCATGCGCGGCGCGGTTTCGGGATCGAATTGCAATCTGACGTTGAAATACCCTTTCAGACTAGTCTTATCGATGACCGGTCGGTCCATCAGTCGGTTTAAAAGAGTGACGATCTGATCCATTGTCACAGCGGACCCGACGATCGCACCGGGGCCGGCAAGAGCCGAACCAGGGGGCGGCGCGAAGCTTGCAGGCATCGCTCCTCCCGGCCGCAATGGCGGTCGCTTCGCTGGCAGCGGTGCAGTCGGCTGCCCTCGCGTCGCCTGTGGCGGCGGATCGACGGCCTTGAGTTTGGAGCCGTTCTTACTCACTGTGAGTGCGTATACCTGCAACTCTCTTGTCTCGCGATGCGTCTTCAATTCAAAGCGGTCTTCGAGAAGCGACTGAAGCCGAACGGCCATCATGTGTGGGACACCCATATAAGGTGGCGTCGCGGATGGCGGGTCGACAGTCCCTTCCGCTGCTTCAGCTTCAATGCTCCACTGATCGTCGGTCATCCAGCTTTCTCCACCTGACATCTGAAAGGCCTGAAGATGATAGGCGATTGCGATCAACAGCCTCAATGAAACACCATTGGCGACGAACCGGCCGCCTGGCAGAAGCGTGATTCCCTGGTGCGTGCCCGGAATGCTGGGTCTAATCGACGCAACTTCAAATGACGGTTTCGCTTCCGCAGACGTTTGCGAAAATATCGGATCCGCTGAGCCTAGGATGCCAACGACGATTAACACAGGTATGAGGATTTTCACGCGTTCGTTCTCCCTATAGACAAGAAGCAGCGCGATTTTCGGTTTGGCTCATATTGTGCAGCTTAAGTTGCATAATCAAGTTTCGGATCTAATGGAATCAATAACTCAACCTGGTGCAATATACTCTAAGCATTGCATCGACCACTTCGGATTCAACTGGCGAGTCGGCTTCATCCGTGCGAAGAAGTCAGCTTACTTCGCGCCTGCAGAATTCGAAACAACCGGCCGCCGTGACGATGAGGCCCAATGCGCCACTGATCAGCAGTCCCGCTTCGATGTTGTGAGGCTGTCTGTCCAGTACCAGCGTGGGGAGAGCCCAGGGAAAGTACAGTGCCCAGACACCGAGTTGATCTGCGGCCGTGGAGATGGCAACTCCGAGTACCGTCCCCACAATACCGATGCCGATCGCAATCGAAAAGGACTGCCATCGCAAGCTCACCCAGTGCTGGATTGCGAGTGGCAGGAATGCGAGTCCCAAAATCTGTGCGGACTGTCGACAAATCGCGGCCCATGGGACAGGAAATCCGAAAACCACCTCGGATTGGACACGTGGCAGAATTGCCCCGTCCATCAGTATCCCGCAAAGGAGCACGAAGGTGCTCGCAGCAGCCATTGACACGACAACAATGAGTTTTGCTATATACGGCGTCCATCGAGGCAGCGGCCGCGCTAGCAGGCTCTTCCATTGGTTGCCCGAATGGTCGATTCCGGATACGAGGGCGCTCTCCAACGCAATAAACAGGGGCATCATCAGAAGCCCCCAGGGCCTCAGAATGCCAATAGTCAATGCCGTCCATTCATAGCCGATGCCCCTAAGATTCACTGCTGAAAAGGGTGCTTGGGAGACGGCGAAGAACTCAAGAAGCACAACAATGGCAGGGAAGAGCACTACTATCTTCAGGGCAATAGTCCCTTTCATCTTCAGCTCTTCGGCATGCAAAGCGCGCAAGAGTGTTATCGACATGTGTATTCTTTCGTCGTTGTAGTTGCTGGTGAATTGGTTAACTCCAAGAATAAATCTTCAAGTGTTCGGCGCTCCGTCGTAAGTTGCGACACCGCGATTCCGGCTTGCACAAGCAGCGCGTTGATCTGCGCGCGATCCGATTGGTCATAAGAAGTGATCCAGATGCGGTCACCTTCACGAGTCACGGTATAGCCGAAACCTGTGAGCAAGGCATGGGCCCTCTCCGGCTGATCTACTTCCGCAATGATCTTGTGCTTGCTCCGCGTTTGAAGTTCTTCCCGCGTCCCTTCGAACTTCAGCTCCCCTTGCGAAATAATTGCCAGGTGGGTTGCGGTCTGCTCAACCTCCGCAAGAAGATGGCTAGAGAGGAATACGGTTACGCCGCGTCTGGGCAGATCCCGAATCAGGGTCCGTACTTCATGAATGCCAGCGGGATCGAGTCCGTTCGTCGGCTCATCGAGCAAAAGCAGCTCTGGATTGCCGAGTAGCGCCAGCGCCAGTCCAAGCCGTTGCTTCATGCCGGAAGAGTAATTCCTTACGAGACGGTCAGCCACCGACATCAGATCTACCGTCTCCAGCGCCTCGTCTATGGTGCGTTTCGGAATGCTGAGGAGTTGCCGGTGTACTTCCAGGTTCTCCTGACCGGTCAAGTGCATGTACAGCGAAGGGGACTCAACTAGAGAGCCGATACGTCGAAGTAGGGCGATTCGCTGTTTCTCCAAAGGATTCCCAAACAGCGAGATCATTCCTCGGTCAGGGCGTTGAAGGCCGAGAACCATCCGAATTGTTGTGGACTTTCCTGCGCCATTCGGCCCTAGAAATCCATACACACTTTGCGGAGGGACACTCAAACTAAGCCCGCGAACCGCGGGCATCATCCCATACGTTTTCCAGACCTCTTCGGCTCGAATTGCAGGTTCCATTTTGATTCAACCTAAGCAGCTTTTCTTCTGGCTCGATGGTCAATCCGTGGAAGTGCTACCCATATAGACACCAGTAAGCTGAGGAAAAACGGTAGGCGAGAAATTACGAAGCGCGGGTCGATCGCGAAACCTACGCCAGTAATGAGACGCACATCGATGGGATGTATGGGATGCCCAGCGGAAAGGAGCGCGGTAACAGGACCGAAAGCGGTGAAAGCCAGCAGGCTTACTAACAAAAGCCGTGTAAGCCTCCGTAGGTTCACGCTTCGAATCATCCATAAGTGAAGCAGCGCGTAGAGAAGCAATCCAGACCAGACAAAGAGAACTTGAGAGCCAACGACCCACGCCAGAAAGCAGAGTGAAGAGTAGGGCCAGTCCAGACGCCATACAGTAGACGTAAAAGTACTCGTCTGGCCAATGCGTATCGTGACGTAGAACCAGAATGCAGACGCCGCGAAGGCCCACAAAGCTGCGAAAACCACCACCGGCCATTGCCGGCGTAACTCCCTTGTACATCCGAGAACGATTGCGGCAATCACCTGACGCCAATACCATTGAATCGGACGCCCTCGCCGAAACTCCTCCAGCAAATCGCCGGTTAAAGCCTCGTTGTTTCTACCTGGGGCCAGATGTTTCAACATCCAGGTTGCAATCGCCGGCGATCTTCTCGGGTTCATGCACGCTCTCGTTTCAACTCCGGCAGTCCCCGCCACAAGACACTTAAGACTCTGCGGGTCTCATGGACCTTGCGAAGGCCCTCCTGCGTAACTCGAAAATATCGCTTGGCTTTGCCGCCTCGGTCGGGTGTGGGATCGCCCAAGGAGGAAGAGATCAAGCCTTTTTGTTCCAGACGATCAAGCGCGGCATAGATGCTGCCAAGCGAAACCTCGCGTCCGCGCTGTTTCTCAAGCTCTCTTGAAACAGAAACTCCGTATGCCTGATCCCCAAGGTGGAGCAGGGCCAACATGACCATCAATTCAAACTCACCGAGAAAGCCTCGCTTCGACATTTGTTCAACTATAGCGAAGAAATTGATTTCTAGCAAACACGCATGGTTAGTGCACCATACGCGGCTTTTCCGTTTAGAAAAGCCGCACTTCTCGAACCGTGGTGGGGCACAGCAATCGTGAATCCGCTCTAAGCCGCCCTGCCGCCCCGTGTCTTCATTCCACAGCCTACTGTGGGGTGGGGTTCGGTGCAGTGAATGGTGAGCAGCAAGGCGGCTTAACATTGTTAAATTCCATCAGCTCGACCCGCGTGCCGTCAGGATCATACAGGTTGAGCTGCCACTTGCCGTCCGCCCCAATTTTTGGGCCCCCATGACTGGCGTCCAGATGCCCTGCGCTGCGTAGCGCGGCGGTGGTTGCCGCCATGTCCTTTACACCCAACGAAAAGTGATCGAGCACACCCAGCGCGCTAGCCGTCGTAGGGGGATGCCCGTTTGTGGTCAGCATATATTCCAGCCAGTCACGTCCATTCGGAACCTGTTGCGACACCCACGCAACGACGTCTTCGCGGGGGCCTCCGTACCAGTAAGGCCGGAAGCCGAGCACATCCCGATAAAACGAATCCTCATTGGCACGGCTTTGCACCAGAAAGCCGGCGTGGATCATGTGGTCGCCGATCGGATGTGTCCCCGGCCGGGCCGGCAGCCGCGCGGGGTTTTGTACAAACTCGACCACGTTCCCTTCGGGGTCGTCTACGCGAAACCGCAAAACGCCGTCGCGGTCCCGTTGCAGCTTCGCCGGAGCCGCAACGCCGTGCGCTGCGAGATAAGCTCGCATCCGGCGGGCGTTGCTGGTTATGTATGCAATGTGGTCAAGGCTTGCCGGCGATTTTCCTTCCGGCAACGGCAGCACTTCCACAAATTGAGTGGGGTTGACGTAATAGCGCTGTCCGGCAGGATTTTCAGGATCAGCCGCCTTGCTCAATCCGATGACTGTGACAAAAAACGCTCCTGTTTTCACCGGGTCGGTTGCGTAAACGCTAACGTGCGAAATGCCGGTGATCGGTGGCCGCTGCAGGGATGTTTGCGCGTTGGCGGAGAAAGCCCAAACGGCAAGAGACAAGAACAGAGCAGTGGATCGTGTGCGCATAGACTCCTATGGAAGAACGACTCAGGATATATCCGGGGTCGGTCGGGAGTCGAGTGCCGCTGTGGAGCATTGGGAGCAGGGGCGGGGAAGTGGAAGACGTGCTTGGAGGGTAGGACCCGGTCATGGCCCCCAACTCCAAGCATGAAGCGCTTCGAGTTAAGGGCCGCTCCGGCAGCAAAACGAAAGAAAAATCCGCCTAAGCGGATTCACGATAGGTGTACCCCGAGGCAAATGCACCACACGCGGCTTTTCCGTTAAGAAAAGCCGCACTTCTCGAACCGCGGTAGGGCATAGCAATCGTGAATCCGCTCTAAGCCTTACCGGTTTCCGCCAGGCGCGGCGCGCCGGTCTCGCTGTCGACCGTGACAGTCACAGGATCGAGGAAGGGCATCTGAGAACGCAGCTTAGCTCCAACCGCCTCAAGGGGATGGGTGGCTTCCTTGGCGCGCATTTTCTCAAATTCCTTGCGTCCAGTCTCGTTCTCCTTAATCCAGTTTTTGGCGAATGTTCCATTCTGGATCTCAGTGAGCAGACGCTTCATCTCAGCGCGGGTGGCGTCGGTAACCAATCGCGGGCCGGCGGTGTAGTCGCCATATTCCGCGGTATCGGAGATGGAGTAACGCATGTAGGCGAGGCCGCCCCGGTACATCAGATCGACGATCAGCTTCAACTCATGCAGGCATTCGAAGTAGGCCAGCTCCGGCTGATAGCCGGCAGCGACCAGGGTTTCAAAGGCCGCCTTCACGAGCGCGCTGGTTCCCCCGCACAGCACGGCCTGCTCGCCGAAAAGATCGGTTTCCGTTTCCTCTTTGAAGGTGGTCTCCAGGACGCCGGCGCGGGTGCACCCGATGCCCTTGGCATAGGAGAGCGCGAGGTCGTGGGCTTTTCCTGAGGCATCCTGGTGGACGGCCACCAGGGCGGGCGTTCCGCCCCCTTCGGTGAAGACTTCCCGAACGCGATGACCGGGAGCCTTGGGCGCCACCATGCTGACGTCGATATCCGCGGAGGGAACAATGGTTTCGTAGCGGATGTTGAAGCCGTGTGCGAACATCACCGTCTTGCCCTTGGTGAGATGGGGGGCGATGTGGTCGCGGTAGAGAGCAGGCTGAGAGGTGTCGGGGGCGAGAATCATAATGACGTCGGCCCATTTGGCTGCCTCGTCCAGGGAGAGCGTCTGCAGGCCGGCGGCTTGAGCCTTTTTGATGGAGCGGCTATTAGCAGGCAATCCGATGCGCACATCCACGCCTGAATCCTTCAGGTTCAGCGCATGGGCATGGCCCTGAGAACCGTAGCCGAGAATAGCTACCTTTTTGCCCTGAATCAGGGAGAGATCGGCATTCTGGTCGTAGTACGTCTTTGGCATTGTGCTTCCTTCTGTTCTGGTTTTTTAGCGATAGTTCTTGTCGGGGAAATCGGGATCGGCCGGGATGTTCTCCGGTTCCCCATCCTCGGAGGCGGAAAGCTCTTCTTGGGGGCCGGACTCCGACGCCCGGAACGGCTGGGCCTCGGATCCGACGACACTCTCAGTATCGCCTAAGGCCTGCAACACGCGCCTGGTGTGGTGGCCGCGGCGCATCACCATCTGGCCGGTGCGGCAGACTTCGAGGATGCGATCCTCGCTCTCGTTCAAGACCTGCAGCAGCCCCTCGATCTTGCTTTCGGTTCCCGTGATCTCGATCATCATCGATTCGGTAGCCAGATCGACGACGCGGGCGCGGAAAACCTCCACCAACTCGAAGAGGTGAGAGCGCGTGCTAGGCGTGGCGGCAACCTTGATCAGCGCCAGTTCGCGGCTGACGGAAGAAAATCTACCGACATCATCCACTTCGATCACGTTTTCCAGTTTATAGAGCGAGGCCATGATGCGCGGGCCGGCGGCGGGCAGCGCATCAGAAACGATGGTCATTCGGGAGGCGCCGTGGCGCTCGGACCGGCCCACGGTAAGCGACACGATGTTGATATTCAGCCGGCGGAAGAGCGAGGCCACCCGGGTGAGCACGCCCGGCTTATCTTCCACATAGGCGACGAATGTATGCTGCATGCTTGCCTTTCAGAGCGCGGTTATGTATCCGACGCGGTTTCGACCAGCGGATTGGCGTGTGGACGGCGGATCATTTCGTGCAGGGCGGCTCCGGTGGGCACCATCGGGTAAACGGAATCTTCCTGCTCCACCAGGAAGTTGATCAGGAAGGGTCCCTTGTGTGTGCGCGCTTCCTCAACCGCTCCACTGACTTCCCCGCGCGTGCGTACCGCGGCGGCGCGGATGCCATAAGCCTCGGCGAGCTTGACGAAGTCGGGAGAGAGGATGGGAGTGGACTGGTAATTCTTATCGTAGAACGCCTCCTGCCATTGCCGCACCATGCCCAGATAGCCGTTGTTGATGATGGCGATATTGATGTCGAGGTGCTCCTGCGCAATGGTGGCCAACTCCGGGCTGGTCATCTGGAAGCCACCGTCACCGGCGATGGCCCAGACTTCTTTTTCCGGGCAGGCGATCTTGGCTCCGATGGCGGCGGGGAGCGCGAAACCCATGGTGCCGAGGCCGCCGGAGGTAATCAGCGAGCGCGGCGTCTCATGCTTGTAATATTGCGCCTCCCACATCTGGTGCTGGCCCACGTCGGTGGAAATGAGCGCCTGTCCGGAGGTTGCATGCCATAGGTCGTGCATCACGTGAGCGGCATAGAGATGCCCGTTGTCGGGCATGTTTCTAATGTCGCGCACGGACTCCGCTCCCTTCATCGCGCGGATGGCCTTCAGCCATGCTGAGCCGTCACGGGCGGGAAGCCGCGGCAGTAGCGCATCGAGCACGGCCGCCAGATCGCCGATGAGTGCGATATCGGCATGCACGTTCTTGTCGATCTCGGAAGGATCAATGTCGATGTGGATCTTCTTCGCCTGCGGCGCATAGGTGGCCAACGAGCCAGTCACGCGGTCGTCAAAGCGCATACCGCAGGCAATCAGCAGATCGGCCTGCTGAATGGACTGGTTGACGAAGAACTCACCATGCATGCCCATCATGCCCAGGTTGAGCTCGTGCGAGGCGGGGAAGCTCCCCAGCCCCAGCAGGGTGCAGGCAACCGGGATCTGCGCCCGCTCCGCGAGGGCGCGGACCTGGCTCATCGCGCCGGATTTCAGAATGCCGTTTCCAGCCAGAATGACCGGGCGGCGCGAGGCGCGGAGCAACTCTACCGCCTGCGCGATCCGCTCCGGAGGAGCGCTGAGCATGGGATGGGGCCGTGCGGGGCGCGGCGCAGCGGCCGCGAAGTCGAACTCCGCTACCGCCTGCTGAGCATCTTTCGTGACATCCACCAGCACTGGTCCGGGACGTCCCGCCGCGGCGATGCAAAAAGCCTCGCGCAACGCCGGGGCAAGATCTTCGGCTCGGGTCACCAGATAGTTGTGCTTGGTCACCGGCAGCGTGATGCCGGTAATGTCCACTTCCTGGAAGGCATCGGTGCCCAGCACTTTGCTGGAAACCTGGCCCGTAATTACCACTATGCCGCTGGAGTCCATTTTTGCGGTGGCTAAGCCGGTCACCATGTTGGTGGCGCCAGGGCCGGAGGTGCCCACGGCTACGCCCACGCGGCCGGATGCGCGCGCATAGGCGTCGGCCATGTGCACTGCGCTCTGCTCATGGCGCACCAGGATATGGCGGATGGGAAACTTACGCAGCGCATCGTAGGCGGGCAGAATCGCGCCGCCCGGATAGCCGAAAACCTCGCGCACGCCTTCGCCTTCCAGAGTCGCCCAAAGGATCTCCGCACCGGTGAGCCGGGTGGGATGGTTGAGAATCGCAGAGTCTCCATTCTTCATAAAAGGTCCTCACTCGACGGCTGATGCAGAGTTCGACCGCCGCCTTCAGCCAGCTGTTGCCGTGGTTGCCGTCGGCGCGGGTGCATGCTGCGCCGGCCGGGGAGTAAGCCAAAAGGCCTGGTCGTGCTGCCGCTCAAAGTCGTCCAGCACCTGCGAATGACGCAGCGAGAGCCCGATATCGTCCAAGCCTTGCAGCAGGCAATCCCGCAGAAAGGGATCGATGGTGAAAACGGCGGAAAAGCCGTGGTCGTCGGTGACCGCCTGCTCCTCCAGAGAGATGTGGAGGCGGTAATCGGGCAGGGAAGCGGCGCGCTCCTGCAACGCGCGCACCTGCTCTTCGGGCAGAGTGACCAGCAGGATGCCGTTCTTCCCTGCGTTGGAGTGAAAAATGTCGGCGAACGTAGGCGCGATGACGCAGCGGAAGCCATAGTCGTCCAGCGCCCATGCTGCGTGCTCGCGCGAGGAGCCGCAGCCGAAATTCTTTCCCGCGATCAGAATCTCGGCTCCCGCGTAACGCGGCTGGTTGAGCACGAATTCGGGATCGGGAGCGCCCGCATTGGGGCCGTCTTGAATTCGCCGCCAATCGAAGAAGAGGAATTCGCCATAGCCGGTGCGCTCGATCCTCTTCAGGAACTGCTTAGGAATGATCTGGTCGGTATCGACATTGGCGCGGTCCAGCGGAGCGGCGCGTCCGGAAAGTGTGCGAAACGGCTTCATGCTAATTCCTCGCTGCCGCGGTAGCGGATTCCACTTCTCTGAACTCCCAATTGCGAACGTCGGTGAAGTGGCCGGCGATGGCGGCCGCGGCGGCCATTGCCGGACTTACAAGATGGGTGCGGCCGCCGCGGCCTTGCCGTCCCTCGAAGTTGCGGTTACTGGTGGAGGCGCAGCGCTCGCCGGGAGAGAGGATGTCAGGGTTCATGCCCAGGCACATGGAGCAGCCCGATTCGCGCCACTCGAAACCGGCAGCGCGGAAGACGCTGTCGAGTCCCTCCTGCTCCGCCTGTTGTTTAACCTGCTGCGATCCGGGAACCACCATGGCGCGCACATGGGGATGCACGCGGTAGCCGTTGACAACGTGGGCGGCGGCGCGGAGATCTTCGATGCGAGAGTTGGTGCAGGAGCCGATAAAGACACGATCGATGGCCAGCTCCTCAATCGGCTTGCCTGGCTCCAGCGCCATATATTCGAGTGCGCGCTGCCAGGAGCGGCGCTCCGCCTCAGAACGGCCGGCGGCGGGGTCGGGCACGCGCTCCGTTACCGGAACCACCATCGCGGGATTGGTGCCCCAGGTCACAAAAGGCGCGAGTTCTTCGGCGCGCAGAACCAGCTCACGGTCAAAACGCGCACCGGGATCGCTGGCCAGCGATCGCCAGTGTGCGACCGCCTGACTCCACTCCTCGCCGGCGGGCGAGAACCGCCGTCCCTCAAGATAGTCAAAGGTGACCTGGTCGGGTGCGATCATTCCGGCGCGCGCTCCGGCCTCGATGCTCATGTTGCAAACGGTCATCCGGCCCTCCATCGAGAGCGAGCGAATGGCGGAGCCTGCGTATTCAATTACATGTCCCGTCGCCCCGTCGGTTCCGATCTTGCCGATGATGCCGAGAGCGATGTCCTTGGCGGTTACCGCAGGAGGCAGGACCCCTTCGATAAGGATGCGAAAGGTCTTGGGCCGGGATTGTTGCAGGCACTGGGTGGCCATAACGTGTTCCACCTCCGAGGTGCCGATACCGAAGGCCAAGCCTCCGAATGCTCCGTGCGTGCTGGTGTGGCTATCGCCGCAGACGATAGTCATGCCCGGCTTGGTAAGCCCCAGTTCAGGACCGATGACGTGCACGATGCCCTGATTCGGCGACTGTACATCGTAAAGAGGAATGCCGAACTGTGCGCAGTTGGTGCGCAAGGCCTCAATCTGGCGGGCGGCGATGGGGTCTTCGATCGCCTGCCGGTTGGGGGTGGTGGGGACGTTGTGGTCGATCGTGGCCACGGAACGGTCGGGACGTCGCACCGGCCGGCCGGCCAAACGCAATCCGTCGAAGGCCTGTGGCGAGGTGACTTCGTGAATCAAATGAAGGTCGATGTAGAGCAGAGATGGCTCGCCTGCCGGAGCGGCGACCACGTGTGACTCCCACACCTTCTCAAAGAGTGTTTTCGCTGATGAGGACATTGTGATCTCGCCTTCCATCTTTTTCTATGCTCGCTCCGCCGCGGCTTCCATCGGCCGCGCGCGCTTGAGAATTTTGCTCAGGCGTTCCTGAACCAGCGCTCCCGCTTCTTCTGTGGAGACGTGCTTGCCTGTGGCTCCAGCGCGCTCCAGGTCGGCGGTTCGGTATCCTTCGTCGAGCGTCTGCACGACAGCGGATTCAATTGCCTTCGCCTCGGTTTCAAGCTGTGCCGAATGACGCAGCAGCATAGCCGCGGTCAGGATGGCGCCCAGCGGGTTGGCGATGCCCTTGCCGGCAATGTCGGGAGCTGAGCCGTGCACCGGCTCATACAGATTGACCGCTCCTCCGATGGTCGCCGAGGGAAGCATACCCAGCGAGCCGGTGATGACCGCGGCTTCATCGCTGAGAATGTCTCCGAAAAGATTTTCCGCCAGCACCACGTCGAAGTTGCGCGGGGCATTCATCAGGTGCATGGCGCAAGCATCGACGTATTGATGCTCCAAAGCCACGCCTGGATACTGCTGCGCGACCTCAGTGACCGCCGAGCGCCAAAGCTGCGAGACCTCCAACACATTTGCCTTGTCCACCGAGGTCACCTTCTTGCGCCGCTGGCCGGCCAGGCGAAAGGCGACGTGGGCTACGCGAACGACCTCGTCACGGGTATAGCGCATCGTGTTCCATGCCGCGCCGCCGGCCTGGTCCCAGGCGCGAGGCTCACCGAAGTAGAGCCCGCCCAGCAACTCGCGCACAAAGAGGATGTCGGCGCCGGAGGTGGTCTCGGGGCGCAGCGGGGAATTGGCCGCCAGCGCCGGGTGAGCAAAGGCTGGACGGAGGTTGGCGAAGCCGCCCAGCGCCTGGCGCAGCTGCAGCAACCCGGCTTCCGGCCGGGATCCGGGCGGCAGGGAGTTGAACTCGTTGCCGCCGACCGCTCCCAGCAGCACTGCATCGCTGGACAGCGCCGCGTCCAATGTCGAGGGCGGCAAGGGCACGCCTGCTTTTCGAATGGCGGCGCCGCCGATCGGCATCTCCGAGAACTGGAACTGATGGCCGCCGATATCGGCTACCGTCTGGAGGATCGCCGCCGCTTGGCGAGTGACTTCCGGGCCAATCCCGTCTCCGGCGACAATGAGGACTTTCAACTTCATTCCAAGCTCCTGGCCGCATATGGCCGGTAAGAGTTTCGTTAAGCGCGGGAGGTGGTAGCCACCGCCGCGTCGGTCTCCGCGGAGAAGCGGCGAAGCCGCTCCGGCACCAGCGCCAGCAGATCCTGGTCGAAGATCGACTTCTTGCGGTCGGCCAGTTCGCTGAAGCGGTGATAGGCGATGTCCAGGTCGGCGGCGTCGAGCGAATAACCAAGCTGCTGCAAACGGTGCGCCAGCGCGTGCCGGCCGGAATGCTTTCCCATCACCATGCGGTTGTGGGGCACCCCGACGGAGGCCGGGGTCATGATCTCGTAAGTCAGTGGATTGGCCAGAACACCATGCTGATGGATGCCGGCCTCATGCGCGAAGGCATTGCTGCCGACCACCGCTTTGTTGGGAGAAGGCCCAAAGCTGATCACCTCGGAGAGCACCTGGCTGGTGGGGTAGAGGCGTTCCAGCGCGAGGCCGTGAGAGCAAGGGAAACAGTCGCCCCTTACCAGCAGGGCCGCGGCAACTTCTTCCAGCGCTGCGTTGCCCGCCCGCTCGCCGATGCCGTTGATCGTGCACTCCACCTGCCGCGCGCCGGCGGAGATGGCGGCCAAGCTGTTGGCTACCGCCATTCCCAGGTCGTCATGGCAGTGGGCGGAGAGCGTGATCCCCTCCAATTGCGGCAGCCGCTTCCGCAGCATCTCGAACATGGCGCCGTATTCCTGCGGGAGACAATAGCCGACCGTGTCCGGCAGATTGATGATGGTGGCTCCCGCCGCCACCGCCACCGCAACTATCTGGGAGAGAAAGTCGGGATCGGTACGAGTCGCGTCCTCCGGCGAAAACTCAACTTCGTCCACCAAGCCGCACGCCAGCCGTACCGAGCTGTCGGCGTTCTCCAGCGCCTCGTCCCGCGAGATTTTCAGCTTATGTTTGAGATGGATGTCGGAGCTGGCAAGAAAGATATGAATGCGCGAACGGCGCGCGCTCTCCAGCGCCCGGGCAGCCGACTCGATGTCTTCGCGGCGCGCCCGCGCCAGCGAGGCGATGGTAGGACGGCGAATCTCGCGGCTGATGGCCTCCAGGGCTTGAGAATCCCCTTCTGAGGCGATGGCGAACCCTCCCTCCAGAATGTCCACGCCCAGCGCGTCAAGCGCGTGCGCCATGTGCAGCTTTTCCGCGATGCTCATGCTGCAGCCGGGGGATTGTTCCCCATCGCGGAGGGTCGTGTCGAAAAAAGAAAGGCGATCTGCCGTCATTGGTCGATATACCTCGCAGGAAACCACGCCGTATTCACCCATTCTCGCGAAAGGCGATCCATAAAGCAAATTTATTCTTCTTCTAGATTAGATAAGTAAATATTATGATACCTGTGGGTTGCGGAGACGCCGGGTCTCCCCGGCCTCCCAATTCTTTTGAGGAGCAGCTCGGCCATGGACTTTACTCAGTTGGAAACGCTATTGGCGGTTGCCGAGGAGAAGGGCTTTTCCCGTGCGGCCGCCCGTCTGCACCGCACCCAGCCGGCGGTCAGCCAGACAATTCACAAGCTGGAGGGCGATCTGGGCGAGCTCCTCTTCGACAGAAGCTCTCGCGAGGCCAACCTCACGACTGCCGGAGAGGTTCTATGCGACTACGCGCGCCGGTTGCTGAAGCTGCGAACCGAGGCAGGGAGCGCCATCCAGGAGATCAGGAACCTGGAGCGCGGCCGGCTGCAATTGGCGGCCAATGAGTACACATGCCTCTACCTGCTGCGCGTACTGGACCGCTTTCAGCGAATCTGTCCGCAGATCGGCATCACGGTGCACCGCTCCTTGGCCAGCAAGATTCCTGAAGAGGTGCTGGAGCGCACGGTGGAGATTGGCATCCTCTCCTTCCACCCCGAAGGCGAGCATTTGCGAACCATTGCCGTTTACACCGACGAACTGGCGCTGGTAGTAAGTCCGCGGCATCCGCTGGCGCGGGCCCGGCGGGTCACGATCGAGGATCTGGGAGCGGAAAATTTCATCGCGCACAACGTGCCTTCACCGTTGCGCCGCCAGGTGATCGCGGCCTTTGCCAAGCACAAGACGCCGCTGAATATGGGGGTGGAACTGCCTAGCCTGGAGGCCATCAAGCGGTGTGTTTCGCTGGGCAATGGAGTGGCCCTGGTGCCCGGCCTGACGGTGGAGCATGAAATCGCCAGCGGAGAACTGGTGCGGGTGCCGGTGGAGGCGCTACGATTTGAGCGCCACATTCGCTTGGTACATCGCAAACGGGCGCCTCTGTCGCATGCGGCGGCCGCTTTTCTCAAGGTCGTGCGTGACCTCGCCGGCGATGCCGGGGAGCCTTATGAGTTCCGCGTAGAGCGATCGGCTTGATCGCCGGAGGGGCGAACCGGGAGCGGGGCGGTGCGCGCAGCGGCTTACCGCAGGTACAATTGCCGGAGCGAGCCGCAATGGCTCCTTCACGGAAAATCCGACAAAGCCCGAGAGGCGG
>Ga0207933_1000978_pt1 | contig 24095 bp, 40 predicted proteins | sample NGESurdeep092012_4_FD_184488 | JGI IMG/M metagenome (GOLD analysis project Ga0207933, IMG submission 184488) | Arctic peat soil microbial communities from Barrow, Alaska - NGEE Surface sample F53-3 deep-092012 (SPAdes) | ecosystem: Environmental > Terrestrial > Soil > Wetlands > Peat ... | reverse complement strand
AAGGAATAGCCCAAGATGTCATAGGAGGTTCAAATAGCCAAACATCTCAAACTACCCCCGATTCTGGGACTACCGATACTTCACAGCAGACCACAACCGCAACTCCGTCGGCTCCCGCGCAAAATACCGAAGACCAGACACTTATCAATGACTCTATCAACGCAAGTAAGCAGGTAGGTGGAGCGACAAACAATGCCATGCAGGGTCTTCAAACCAACCGTGCTTACGCACAGACGAACGACGGCAAGCAGGGTATCGCCACGATGGCGGAGAACGGCTATGCCCCAGAAATAGGCGAGAATGGAGAGATGGACTTTTCTGGGGCTATGAAACAGGCATCAGAGAATGAATCAAAAGCCGCTGAAGTGGAAGGAATCGCCGCAGGGGGAAGTGAAGTCCCTATTGCGGATGTTATCAATTCTGCGACGCAGACCCTCCAAAATGACCAGCGTATGACTCCAGGCACTAGGGAAGAAGCGCAGAAACTCGCAGGAGAATATACACGAGAGTATGCCAATTCAAATGGTACTGTTTCAGGGGAAGATTCAATCAAGGCTCGGCAACAGCAATATGCGACGGTTTCTGGTGCAAATTGGATGAAACATTCTACGGCTCAAATAGAAGCTCGCAAGGCAGTTGGTAAAGCATTTCGTGAAGCGTCTTTGAAGCACTCCAAGAATCCCGAACTCCAAGAGGCGGCGATCAAGGAACAACAGAAGCATATCAATGCAAAGAAGGTAATGAAACGGCTTCATCAGAAGAAAGCTCCTAAAAACCCTTCAACGTTCAAAACAGCGTTATATAAAACTGCCGCGCGATATGCGGAAATATTTATCGGAGATAAAATCGGTGGTCCTATCGGGGCTGTCTTAGGATACGTTGCGGGAGAACATATTAATCGCGCCCTTGAAAAGAAACTCTCAAAGACAAAATGGGACACGAAAGAGATGAAGTCGGCCTTGGATGTGCTTCACAAAACAAAACCCGACATGTATGAAAAACTCCAAAAAGGACTTGGGAAAGTCGGAGTAAAGATAGACGCTAAAGAACCCGAAGGAAAACCCCAAGATAAGGTGGAGGAGTTTGATAACCTTGTGAATAAGAGTACAATAAAAGGACTTGTGAACTTATCTACAAACGGAAAAAGAATAGGCGGAAAATCTACGGGCTTTTCAAGTCATACTCCTAAAGCACCTCCGAGCGCGGCATTAAAAGCATTGATGAAACGTGCGCCCGCACCGAAGAGTAAGGCATTGAAAAATCTGATGAAGGGGCTTCCAAAAGATAAAAGAAAGGGAGTTATGAAAAAGATTAGCTAAAAATCTTTACTGCCACCCAGATAAGAAAGATTGCTAATAAGGGAATAAGAAGAAGCCACATTCCCGAAAGGGCGATAGCAAAAAAGATTATCGTCCCCCAAATCTCGCCTTTCGTTTCGGCGGTCATTTAGTACGGTTGCGGTTCGGGGATAACGGAACACGTCGCTCCCCCGAAGTCAGCGGTCATAGATTGGAACCATCGTCCCGCGAGTGCGGTGTTTTGATTAGGATATGGCCCACTTCCTACGTTTTGGAGATTCATCAAGTGTTGATAGGAACTGGTAGCGTCGTTTAGGCCTCCGTTTGTATACTCGACTCCCATGACATTTCCAATAGTGGATGTCGGCAACCCCGAAAGCGTCCATTGAATGTATGTCTGCGGCGTGGAAGAATCTCCCACCGTCGTAGCGGTGATCGTACAGGTTGGGGAAGCGTCTCCTAGCACGGGTTGATTTTGCACAGGATTTATGACGGGTGCCGTATATATTTGATAAACAACCGGCGTTGTCGTTGCAACCACATTATTATCAATACTTGTGTTCGTTATTGAAGGCGCGACGAGTTGAACCTGCGCTTGTTGCTGGGCGAGTTCCGTCTCTAGGAGAACTACCTCTTGTTTTAACGCTGTTATTAGGGCTATGAGAACGAGTGGATTCATTACCTTATGATACTACCACGAACGTCCCTTTATTACAATAGCCCCCTGTGCATAACTAGTTCTACCGAAATTACCGATTTTTTGACCATTGTAGGAATATAAAGCTATGGCAAAGGACGATAACGGCTATCCCGTCATTTACGGAGTTTCCCATCTTGATGGGTTGACTCCCGTTGTTATTCAATTTCATCCCACAACCCGACAGATGTTGATGGACTCTACCACCGTAATCCAATTCAACCCTTCAGTAGAAACCTCGCAAAATACTAATTCGTATCCCTTCGCAAAAGCGACTTCAAGTTCTAATAACAAAACCGTCCTTCCGTGGGTCGTCAATGCCTCTACGGGAGCAGTTTTAGTATCATCATGAGCCTTACACAAGCGGGAGTTTTACGGAAGGATGACAATGACTACCCAGTAATGGGTGGGACTTCGGCAGTTGATAACCAGACCATCATCAATTCTGCCTATGATCCTGTAACTCGAAGATTACTCGTTGACATTTCCGGCAAGGTAACGGGAAATACTTTACAAATGGAGATTCCTTCGGGAACCGTCAATGGAGTAAATACCGTTTTTACTGTTCAGAATATCCCTGAGTTCGTGGATACTTCGGGTCAGGTGAATGTTTCTTCCACGCAAGACGCCACGAATTACGGCTTTGTCGTAACAGGCTCTGCGCCCTATACCCTCACTTTTGTCAATGCTCCGACGCAAACTCCCCATTCGTTTTACAATGTCTACCCCCCCGTTACGAATGTCAACGTAGAGAACGAAGTGGTCTCTGGTTCGGGATATTCTTTTACGCTTGCCAATACTCCCGTCCTTGGAAGTCAGGCGATTTACGGAAATGGACAACGTCTATATCCGGGCGTTGATTATTCTATTTCCGGCGAAAATCTCAATATGACGGATTCTTGGACTGTGGGTTCTATCTTGGCGGATTATTCGATTGACGAAGGAGAGGGATTTATTTACAACGAGATCGTTTCGGGTTCGGGTACTTCATTCACTCTTGCCCATACGCCGATTTCAGGAACACAAGAACTCTATGGCAATGGACAAAGATTATATCCTATCACTGACTATACGATTTCGGGGGCTTCGATAACCACCGTCAATTCCTGGCTGGCAGCACAAATCTTGGCAGATTATCAAGAAAACTAACATTAAATAAATGTGGAACATAATTAAAACAATCGGACTCGGTATAGTAGCGTTTTTCAGCATTCACTCGGCGACTTCTCCTGTTTTGGGCGCGGCCACCGTGTTCAATTCAAATCAGGTAGGCACTTCAGCGGCCGCTGGCTCCGTCTTACAGACCAACGGTGCTACTTCAACGTGGGTTACGACCTCATCGCTTGGCATTTCAGGTGGCGGGGGGAGTGGAACCGTCGGGCCTTCGACTTCTACCTACGTTTCATATTTCAATACTTCCTCAACGATTACGGGTTCTTCTACTTTTACCTTTTCATCTTCCACGGGAAACCTCACCGTTCCAAGCGTAAATGGCATTTTGTATGCTTCTCAATTTCCAGGCGCAGATGTCGGAGCGCAGATAAATAATGCCTATGCCGCATTGCCGTCAAATGGAGGCACAATCTATGCACCGTGCGGAGTGTTTAATTATGCGACCCCCATCGTTTTTGGAACGGAATATAAAACTGCCATTCTTATCGGTTGCGGCGGAGCGGGATTCTACGCTTCTGGCGGAACGACGCTTGTTTACACTTCTTCAACGGGAATTGGCTTCACTTATAACGTGCAAAACTTTTCTTCTGCCGGAATGGGATTAAAAAATATTTCCATCGTCGGCCCCGCTGGAGTGGGGCAGATAGGTTCCTCTACCTCTGCATCAAACACCACTTCAACGGTGGGGGTACTGTTAGGCGGAGTAAATGGTGCTACGGGATTTCAGATGGACGGAGTTCAGGTTAGCGGCTGGGGGAAGGGAGTTCAACTTGGAGATAATATCTTCTTGTTGAATATCACAAACTCCGTCTTAAATAAAAACGGCATGAATCTGTACTCTCCTACGGCAAGCGGAGCTGTCGGAGAAAATAACCGCGTTACAAACTCTGTCTTGGCAGATGGTAATAGCGCGACAGGCGGTTCAATCTCTGATTACTGTGTATATATCTCGATGTCTGGTTCAATTCAATGGACGTTCGCCAATAACTCGATTGATGATTGCCAGATTTATAGTTCTCAATACGGCGGTTCAGGATTGCCGATCAAACTGACGAACAATCACTTTGAAGACCCAAACAATACTTCGGGAGACGGTGCGTATTATTATGTCGCTGGACTTGCAGGACAGAACGGTACGGTGGGTTCTTCGCTCTGGATTTCGACGGGGAATGATTATATGCAGGACTGGCCGTCTTCGGGAAGCAATACCCCAGAACCCGCGATTATCTTGAACGGAGCGACTGTAGTTTCACAAGGAGATTCTGTTTCCTTGAACAACAACGTAACTGCTCCTATGCAGGCATTCATTCAGAATCAGGATGGTAATGATGTGGACTCCATCACAGGATTCACCCAGGAATACAACAACACCTTTGCTGGTGCAACCTCATCGGTCGTGAACGTCGTCGCAAGCACGACAAGCCCTGGCATGGTGGATGGATTCGTCATCGGCACAACAACCCCCCTGTGGAACATAAGTTCGTCCTCAAATCAGTTTGGAAGCCTTATTAACGTACTAGGCGCATCGAGTACCGTTCGTGTCGGCGTAGTGAGCAAGTTCCCTGGCTGTTTAGAAATGTACGATGCCGCCGCTTCGGGGACTCTGAACTATGTCTATTCATCGGGAACGGCATTAGTGGATACAAGTTCTAAGCCAACCTTCTGCCAGTAACATGAAAAAACTAATCTTATCGTTTCTCGCAACAGCATCACTCGTATTCGGTGGAATGTTTTTGGTCGCTCATGCTGCTCCCATAATTCCTGTTTCCGGCGGCGGCACACAAACGAGTTCTATCCAAAACGGATTCTTACTTATCGGTAATCCTAGTGGAACGTATAACCAAATTGCTTCTTCTTCTCTTGGCGGCAGTTCTTACATCACCATCAACGGGGTTACTTCCACAGTCTTTTCTCTTAACTCCTCAACCTATATCGGCATCACGGCTTCGGGGACAGCGTTTACCTTTACAAATCTCGGCGTTACTTCTACCGCAGGCAACTGGGCGGGGACGTGGCAACTCTACAACCCTTCCGACTTCCTTTCCTCCTCGACGGTTTATATCTCAACGACGACAGGGAATTGGCAGGGAACGTGGAAAACCTATAACCCATCCGACTTTCTCTCCTCCTCGACAATCTATATCGCTACCAATACGGGTAACTGGGCGGGGACGTGGCAGAACGCCACATCAGGCACATACTATCCTTATTCCAACCCGCTTGGATTTGTTACTTCAACTTCGGGCGGTGGCATCGCGTCTACGACGCCTTGGACATTAAACAATTTGACCATCGTATCGAGTACGGGAGCAATCACGACGATTCCGTTCGCATATTCCACTACGTCGGGAACTTCAACGGCGATGCTCACGCTCACTCCTTCAACGACCTATGGTTCATCAAATATCAATTCAACTGACGGAGCATTAAACATACAAAACACATCAAATAATGGCGTAGGATTTCAGGTATATTCCAACGCTGGCGCAACAGCTAATTCGCCTCTCATGATACTACGGGCAGACAATACCGCATATGACCAACCCGTCTTGGAGGTTCTTTCTAAATCAAGCCAGTTCAATACTCCGGGGATTCTTCTCGTAGGTTCGGGGACGGTACAATTTGGATTTCAGGATAATTCCTATTCCGCTCCAGCGGGCAGATTCCAACTCGTAGATAGAAATGACAACTTTGACATCGAAGGACGTAATTCGACAGACAGTGGGTTTAACATCATGGGGATTGCCAATCGCCCAGCGAACGGAGGGCAACTCGTATGGGGAGGCTCAAATACCTACTTTAATGTTCCAACCGGTTCTGGACTTCTTACCCTGATTCAGGGCATGAGTTCCACCATAGATTACTTCGACGTTTCATCTACGAGTACGGCAATCGGAAATATCTTCAAAATCTCATCTGCGGGAAATGTGAATGTGTCAGGGACATTCAATGCATCGGGGACAATTACACAAGCGGGCGTTCCCGTAGGCTTTGGCACCGTAACCACCTCCTCCGCTGGCACAGCGAACACCCTCCCTCTTTGGACTTCTGGCTCTGCGCTTGGCAATTCGATTGTATCGCAAATAAGTACTACGGGAATAAACGTAACAGGGACACTTTCAGTAACGGCTACTTCTACTTTTTTGAGTAGTGCTTATGTCGGTTCTACAACCACTTCTTCGATTCTCACGTTGGATATTCTTTCCATCCCCGCTACTCCTGCTCTCGCTACGACAACGGGGGGTACTCTCGCATCTTCAACGTACTATCTGAAGATTGCGGCAGTGGACGGTCTTGGAAATGAAACCCCTCCTTCCGTGGAGGCGAATCTTCATGCGACATCAACCGCAAAGGTAAGTGCCTCTTGGTCTTCGGTTTCGGGAGCATCATACTACAAGATATATATTGCCACGACAACGGGTGCCGAATCGCTCTATGCCTCTACTACCGCACTTACCTTTACCTTTGCCACGACCACCATAAGCGCAGGAATCGCCAATCCAACGGCAACGAGTACTCCTGCGGCGACAAACAAAACGATCCAAACACAATTCGGAAATGGAAATAACTTTGTAGGGGGTACATCAACATTCAACGGAACTATCGTAGGGACAAACGTAACCCTTGCTACTCCCAAAGTTACTTCGGGTAATTCCGTATCTCTAAATCTCAGTGGAACAAATCCCGTGGTTAATTTGACGAACTTAAACGATTCAAATAATTCGGGTGGATTCCAAGTTACTTACAATGGGATTCAAATGGGCTATGACGGCCAGAATAATAATCTTTATGTAGGTCAGGCGTTCAATAGTGGAAATAACTTTATTGGAGCAACAGGAAATAATGGAACGGCGGTCTTGGGGACTTCCACTCTTTCGGACATCCTTGACGATGGCAATGGCAATGGGCGATTCCTAACCTCGTTGAGCGTTGGAACTACGACGATTCCTGCCCCAAATACTTTTTCCGTCGCGGGGAGCGTTGGCTTTACAGGTTCAAGTACCATCGTTACCCCTTCCATCGGAGGGGCAATCGTAACTTCGGGATGCGATTCTGCTACATCATCGGTCGCGGGATATGGACTTTCTAGCACGACGACAGGATTCTTTACCACCCCTGAAATCCAACCTGGAGCGGTTTCATTCTATAGCGTGCTTACCACCTCCTCCACCATTACGACCTATGTGTGCGCCGATATCACGATTACTCCCACCTCGACCGCATACGTGGTAAAAATTATAAAATAGTGAAATCCCTCCTTATCTTCTGCGGAATCTCTCCCTGTTGCTTCTCCTCTATCTTTAGTTTTTCCGTGAGACAGCATTATTGTAATTCTTGCGGGCGAAAAATATGACAAAACTTACCGAGGCAGAACAAGTACGCAGTCTTGCCCGCGAGGAAGCAAAGAATCTCTTAGACGTAGCCTCGGCCACCGCCACGGCTCTACAGGCCAGCACGGCAAAAGACATCTCTACTATCCAAAATGATATCAAGGAGATTAACGCAAAATTGGACGGACGGTTCGTTCAAAAAGAAGACTTTGATGCTTTCTCTGTCACAAGCGCAAAGCAACGAAACGACCACGAAGACCGAATACGATTCCTTGAACGCTACGGATTTATGATTATCGGGGCGGTCGTTCTCGCGGAGGTGGTAATCGGCTGGTACGTGGCTATCCACAAGTAGACAAAATAAATAAATCTAATAAAATAAAAATATGAAGCCAATCAACATCGTCGTCCGCCCTACGGATTTTCGAGTTGGCGATGGACAGCTTAAACTCACGGGAGTTACGACGACGAATTGGCTAAGTCATTTTGACTTCTTTGTTTCACAGTTGGTTGAAGGAGGCGATACGGACGATTGTTGGGCATTCGGGGCGACGAAGAACGTGGACGCTTTCATAGACGCTCTTATTTCGCAAGGTCTTATCCCTCCGGCGGTGGTCAGTCAGTTTGAAACGTGGGGATTCATGGATAGTAACTCAAACGACGGCTCGCCCCACTTTCATTCTTCCGAGCGTTTCCCTGGCATCCTATCGGGACTGGGTCAAGGCGGCGGCGCAGTAACAACGGCATATGACCTCTTCCGAAAGAACGGCATCGTTCCCTTTACGATTTTGCCCGTCAGCCCGACGATGACGATGACGGAATACTTTGACCCCACGGCCATAACGTCCGCGATAAAACAGATCGGATTGGATTTTCTCTCTCTCATGGGCGGGAAGAACTTTTTACAATACACATGGATTGTGGACGGCGGGGCGACCAACGTCCCCAAGATGGCGCAATATCAACCTGCTGGCCCTTACTCATTAGGAATCCCCGTTGATGATACTGGATGGAATCAAGTCCACCCGACCATTGCAACCGGCACGGCGGTGCATGTTGTTTCGGGATATGCGGTAACTGGCGGTTCGGTAAATATCTCGGACAATTATCAGCCGAACCTAAAAATCTTAGATCCAGGCTATCAGATTTCTTATGTGCTTCAGGTAATCGTGCAGTACATCCCTCCTCCTCCGGCGCCGACCCTCCCGCCGAACCCGACTCCTATTCAAACCCAAACGTGGCTACAATCTGTTGTCAACTGGTTACAATCTATTGTAAACACGCTTTCCGGTGTTAAAGGTCGCAATCTAGGTTCAACTCAAATGTCTTACAATCTCTTTAAGAGCAGAACTTTTTATACTTCTGTTCTTTTGTTCGTTTTTAACGGTTTCTCAGCAATTTCTGGTTCAGTTCCTTCGCAGTACAGCGTTCCGATCAACTTTATCCTCGGCGCGTTGATAGCGTACTTCCATGTTTCTGGCGTTCAGGCCGCCGCAACATCTTCGGCGACCCTCGGTACTCCAGCATCAGGTCAATAACGAGAAAGCCCCCGGCCTTGTCTAAGGGTTCACGGGGGGCGCAAGAGGGTCAGCCGCTCTTAGCTTTATGAAAACAACTAGGCCATAACCCTAGTACCATATATGCCGTTGATGGAAGTATTCCATTACAGGCCATAACCCCGCGTATATGAACAAAAAATCGCCCACTCATAATGGGCGACCAAAAACCGTTTTGTACGAAGGTCTTTACTGGATTATGCCTTCATAATATATATCGTAACACAAAAGGAAATGTTACGCAAGTTCTTTCCTCTTAGCCCCCAACCTCACTAACATTTACCACATCAGGTTACTGGGGGCTAAAAGGAGGGAATCTCGCCCTCCACAGGCTCTTTAACAACCTATGGAGGTTTCAAATGAAAAAACTCGGAACATGGTGTGCCTTGTTCGTGCTGGCAATCTGCCTTCAGGAACTTGGCGTGGGGGCCAATCGGCTCGTGATGTACAGCAACGGGAGCAGAATGCCTGTCCTCGTTACCTCGGATGATGAGCGGCAAGTCCTCGAAGTATCGGAAAGACACTGCCCGCTCACGCTACAAACGAAGTTCTGGCTACTCTCGGATATCTTCATCCATCCCTTTTTTCACGGGTTTGAGATGGAGATGGAGGAGTCGTCAATCGGGGACTCACTGATGGACTTTGGGAATCTGGTCTTTGTCATTCTCCCTCTCTATCCTCTTTTTTGGGTCGGAAGGTGGGTGTATGTCAAAAAATCGGTTCGATAAACACCACCGTCGTCCAAGAAGTCGTGGCGGCCGCAACAATGCGAGGAACATCTCGTACATCCCCCGCGATGCTCACGAACACTGGCATTCGCTTTTTAAAAATTGGATGCCAGAACAAATAGCCGAACGGATCAACGATTGGTTCTTAGACCCCGATTATGTCATGGTAGCGGTCAGAAAGAAGGAGTGAAATGAAATACTTTTATTTTCCTCCCCTTTGCCCCGTCTGTACGTCCGAAGCAGGTATCCTCCAATTCCAATACAACGGAGCGGGAACGATGCGCTTGCTCGTTCGGTGTCCCGTCTGTAACAGGGATAGAGTGATTCCGCTTGACTTTGAATCCCTCGTAGAATGGGCGGCGCATGTTGAGAATCTTCCCACCCCCGAAGATAACAAACTCCTTCACGACCTTCGGGTTTCTTGGAAGGACGACGCTACGGGTCATCCATAATTTCTCGCCGCGAACTTGCGACAGAATGGCCCTGAGGCATGAGCCAAAATCGTGCTTCAACACTTATCCACACCCCTTGTGTGGATTTTTTTCTCCGTATGGTAAAATAAGGGAGTCGCAAACCAATAACCCCCGCTTCATAACCGGGTATTGCTCCTAACACGAGCGGCCGTCAGTCGGCACTAATTATTAAACACTATTTTGTCTTACTATTTCTCGCCGTTTTTCTCCCAAAAGCATACGCAATCACCCCGATTCCCGTTCCGGCGGTAAAAACGCCTCCTAGCCAATCCGATTGGGTTGGTTATCCGCTCTTAGAACATATCGCCTCTTGCGAGAGTTGGGGTGATCCGAATAAGTTGCCGCGCGAGTTCTTACCTGATGGCTCTGTGTTAAAGGGGTATCCAAATCCACATGATATAGGACTAGCTCAAATCAATGAACCAACATGGGGGAAGAAAGCTAAAGAACTTGGATATGACATTTATACCTATCAAGGCAATCTAATGATGGCAAAATGGATATTCGACCATCAAGGCTCAAAGCCATGGAATTGGTCAAAGGGGTGCTGGGGGCAATATGCCTCAACTACGCCATAAAAACCTTGACAAACCCCTTGAATAGCCCTATTCTTAGGGTATGGGAGAATATAATCAAAAAAAGTTAGTTAAGAAGTATTGTCGTCAGTGTTCGGAAATATTTATGACGTCAATCCATAATAAAGTATACTGTAGTATAAAATGTGGTGGGGATAGCTTTAGAGAGAGAACTGGAAGAAAAAAAGCCCTCGATTTACCCACTGCTACCGTTGGAGCAATATCAGAACTTAGACTAGCTACCGATTTAATGAGCAAGGGATATTCTGTTTTTCGTGCATTAAGTGCTTCTTGTTTTTGTGATTTTATCGCCATTAAAGATGGTAAAATGTTGCGCATAGAGGCACGGACTGGATATTTTAATAAAGATTTAAAAACCTCTTCGTTCCCCATGACAATGCACGGCGAAATAGATTGTTTCGCGGTTTATTTTCCATTACAATTATCTTGTAAATATTATGATTTGAATAGAAAAGAAATAGAGCTTCTATGACCCCCCGAACCTGTAAACGATGCTCAGATCAATTCACGCCCCACACGGCCAATAACTGGTACTGTAAAAAGTGTACCTATCTTCATTATCGGGAATCCCGCCTGAAAAACCCCCCGAAGAAGAAACAAAGACCAAACCCTGAGGCAACGGGAAGAATCCAAAAAGCTATGGAATCCCACGCGAACTATCTTGTAGATTTATTTATTCGTACTGGAATTAGAGGTAACTAACCCCCTTCTTGTTTTTTCGGGGCGAAAATGGGATAATAATGATATGAAAGCAACAAAAAAACCAGTAACAATAAATTGTTGGCTTATAACCCAAGAAGAACTTGACTATATATGGAACAAGGCGGCGATAGGAATGCCTGGGCTATTGGAATTTGGTTCAAATCTCCATGGTGCAAATGTTTGGATTTACCGAGAGCGTATAGATGAATACGATAAGAGAAAAGGGTTTGGTAAGGTGGTATCGAGAATTAAAACACTAGAGGGCGATATGCTTCTCGACGCTGGAAATTATTTATTAAAGGGAGTTTTGGGAGAGTTTTATCCTTGCCGCGCCGATATATTCAAAAAAACTTATACAATAGTCCCCCCAAAGAAAAAGAGTAAAGAATAGGGATTAGGGGAGCCTCTTGCTTTTTTTTGCGGGCGACCAAAAACCCGCTAGGGCAGTAGCGGGCTATGGATTATCTTCCGAGGTGTAGGCTGAGTTTCAAGTTTCCCACGAGTTGCTCAACCTCTTTCAACGACTTCGGCTGTTCCTTTTCTATCAACGTCGCCAAACGCTTTTGTTCATCAAGTGTGAACTGTTCAGCGACGGAAAGCAAAAACTCCACAGCGAGTTTCGTCATTTAGTTGTAAAGGTACTGCCCTACCCGATAACCGCTTTCGAGGCGGAGTGCCTTCTAGCACTATCTTAATTTTAACAAATGCTCTTTTGACACTTCTTACTTTTCGTGTTCTTTCGCTTTCTAGCCCCGACAGTTTACACCGACAATCAAAAATCTCCGTGTTTGACACGATTACTCCAACCTCTTTTTTTCACATTTCGCCGTTTTACTATTCTAATGAACGGTGGTAAGATAGATAAAATGGGCTTATCCGAAGGTTGTCCACAGAAAAGTGAGTCAGTTGAGTCAGGTGAGTCAACTTTTAGCCTCCCGCGAAAAATGCTATACTATCGGTAGGTTCTTTGAAAACTGGGGGCATATATAAACATGAACGACTACGCAGTGGAGAAATCCGAACCGAAGAGGGCAAAGGAGCTTCAAGTAGTTAGCGAGGTTTCGCGTTTTCAAACCCTTACCGTAAGGGCTGATAATGTGATTACTGAACTTGAAAAAAGATTGGAATCAGTATTACGTGAACTTCCACCGTCGGCTACAACGGGGAATGATATCGGAGAAATGAAGGTCGGCTTAGCTAGTGTCTTATCGGCTGAGAATAATAAACTCAATTATGTCGTCGAGAAGATAGAAAGCATTTTAGAACGCCTAGAAATATAAACTAATTTCGCCCCCAGTTTTCAGTGCGCCCCGAAAAAAGAAAAAGAAAGTCCCCAAAGAAAAAGAGTAAAGAATAGGGATTAGGGGAGGCTCTTGCTTTTCTTTTGCGGGCGATATATAATTCTCCTATGGGTGTCGGATAAGGCTTGGCAAGCATTCCCCTCGGTATTAGTTTTTCTGCCAAGTCTTACTAATATCCAGAGGAATGCTTTTTAGTTTAAGTAACTAAATATTGCTTTGGAGGCGGGGACTTCATGCCCGTAGGTCGTAGCAAGAAAAAGAACGGTAGCCCTATCTTCCCCCTACCGTCGGCATAGTTCATTGAAATCTAGGTAGGCATTGAACGAGCACGGTTTAAGTTGAATCGGACGGAATAATAACGTCTAACAAACCGATGCACGGGGCTTGTAAATTACCCGCGCCACAGGTTCGAATCCTGTATGCCCCTAGACTTCAGCGAATTATGTTTTAAGACGATCTAAAGTGATTTATGGGTGGAGTAGCCCGACACTTCTGAACTGTCCTCTCTGAGGCGGGGAAGAAGTATGTCGGGTGAAGTAGTATCAGAGTAATTAAGAAAAGGGGAAGTCTATGGACTTAAAGAAAACATACAAGGTAGGAAAATGGGAGGACTGTCCGAAGTGCGGACGGATGATGGAACGGAGAAGTCATGGAGTGAACGAAACTTCTTATAAGAACAAGGCATATTATTATACCGAGTGGGATTATTGCCCTCAATGTAAGCACGTTCAGCATTACGAGAAGTTCAAAATAAAACCGCTCGCGCCAATTTCGCCCGCAGTAAAAGATATATGGGGATTATAAATATGAGAAACAGATATGCCGGAAAATGTTTAGTATGTAAAGAACAAGTCAATCCTTTTGAGGGATATTTTGAACGCTATAAGGGTGGGTGGTTTGTTCGATGTATAAATTGCGTCGGGAAAAGTCGCGCGGAAAAAGACAAAAAGGATTCTACAAATAATTTCGCCCGCAAAGAAAAACAAAGATGATGGAAATAAACAAAATAATTCAAGGAGATTGTCTAGAAATCCTAAAAGGTATGCCCGATAAGAGCATCGACCTTATCCTCACAGACCCTCCCTATGGGATTGGAATAGCCAACAACCCTTTCCGCCAAAAGTTTGAAAAAGAGGATTGGGATAGTTCCACGCCGAGCAAAGAGTATTTTGACGAGATATTTCGGGTAAGCAAAGAACAGATTATATGGGGCGGCAATTACTTTGATTTGCCGCCGAGCCAATGTTTTTATGTATGGGATAAGGTTCAGCCACAAGATTTTTCCTCATCAATGTGTGAAATGGCTTGGGTAAGCAGACAATCGCCCGCTAAACTATTCCGCCGCCGAGTGGTAGAGATACAGAAATGGCATCCTACAACCAAGCCAACCGATTTAATGCAGTGGTGCTTAACCTTTTTCCCTGATGCTCAAACAATCCTCGACCCCTTCGCCGGAAGTGGCACAACCTGTGTCGCCGCCAAAATGGAAGGAAGGAATTATATCGGCATCGAGATTTCAAGCAGATACTGCGAGATCGCCCGAGAAAGATTAAAAAGCGTAACTCAGAAACTTTTATAACCCCCCTAGACATATAAAGGAAACGTATCCCCCTTTTTCTCTTTTTGCGGGCGAGTTATCAACATAGACAATGAGAGAGAAATAAGGTAAGATAAAAGTATCCCTGAGTTGCTAAACGAAATGAAAAAAGAAAAATCAAAATGTTGCGGCGCATTAGTCGCTATCAAAGAAGGAGAAGAAGGAACTAATTGTTATATCTGTACTGGATGCGATAAGCCATGCGATATAAAGATGGCGCGAGGAGCATATTCTAATAAGTTGCTAATCCGCCCCCCCCAAAAAAAACGAATGGAAGAATGGAAAAATAAAAATGGCTTCCAATAATTTCGCCCGCAAAGAAAAACAAAGATGACCCCCTAGACATATAAAGGAAACGTATCCCCCTTTTTCTCTTTACTTTCGCGGCAAAAAATGATTAAATTAAGATAGGTTCTTTGAAAATTGAGTAGGGTAAAAAATAAAATGAAAGAACAATTAGACGAAACTGATTGGCTCTTTATCGCCGAACATTATGGACGGGATATGGGTGCAACAGAAATAGCCGAGAAACTGGAAGGCACAAAACAAAGGGTTCAACAAATCGCCATCACCCTTAGAAAAAATGGAGTTGATATTCCCGTGATGAAGAAGAAAGGTCAACTAGCGTATAAAATCGCTTTCGTGAAACAATCACTTAAAGGAAAATGAAAATACAACTTCCGAACCCCGATGAGTATCTTCATAACGAAGACGAGTTCTGGGAACAATTAGACCTTGCGATTTATCACGCAAAGAAATCATGGGAAAAGATTAAGAAGCGTTATGACGAAGCGGATGCGAAGGTGGAAAACTATCCGTGGCTCGCTTTCCGGCATGAGTTAAAAATAGAGAACGCGCTGGATGACGCAAAGGATAAAGATGGAAACTATATTGATGACGGTTATAAAGAACGTCAAGAGATAAACATTTCCATTGAGGAACTATAAAAGAAAAATAAAAACATCGCCCTACTCAATTTTCAGTGAATCCCCCCCCCAAAAAAAACAAAAAGAGTAACGAATCCCAGTAAATGACTTCCCCTCTTAATTTTTCCCGCGCCGATGAGTAAATCTTGTATGTTTTGTGCGCGCGACCCCGAACAAACAGAACCTGAATTGTGGGGAATGTCGCCCGAAGGAATCCAAGCTATGAGAGAACGCCACGATAGAGAGCATTGTGATAAATGTCCTACTTGCGGGCAGTTAAAAGAAAAGAAATGAAGAAGGATTTAAGCCCAATCGTCTATCCCAAGAAGCTTCCCAATACTAAAGCGTGGAAACTTACCTCGGAATATGTGCGCCTTTTAGCGAATGGACGATGTTATACCTGTGGGCGGAGTGTGCCTTTCAAGAAACTATCAGCGGGGCATTTTATTGAAAAGCTCGGTTGTGCGGCGATCTATTTTGAACTCGCTGGACTTCGGGGACAATGCTATTACTGTAATCGGCTTCTTCACGGGAACAAAGCCGTCTATGCTATTAAACTTTTAGACGAACTCGGCGCGGACGGATTGAAGACGCTTTATAAACTTTCAAGGAAACCGAAGTTTTGGAGAAAGAACGAATTAGAGAAAATCGCCGCCGAAAGAGAAAAAGATATACAGGCAGTTAGGGAGATGCTTGATATTCAAGGGGAAAAAGCCCCGAAAAAAAGTAAAAAGGGTTATCCCCAGATTTCCTTGCTTTCCACGAACGATTGCCTTATCATAGAAGATATGGAAAAAGGATATGAACTAAAACTTATTTTCTGGACTTTTTGGGAGTGCAAGAAATGCGCCGCCGAACAAGATGCAATAGATGATGAAGAATGGCCGACCCATTGTGGCGAGATGATGGAAATGAGAATGAAAAGACAATTTCGCGCGGTAAAAAAAGAAGAAAACAAAAAGAACATCTAATGGATAGGAACTTATTTAATTTCTTTCCGCGCGAAAAACTACTATGAGCCTCAAAGACAATCTCTTAAAACTTATCAAGGAGCGCGGGCAAATATCCTATGGAGCGATGTGCCAGTTTACAGTAGAAGAAGGATATAAAATCGGGACGGCGGAAAGAAGGCTAAGGGAGTTAGTCCACGAGCAACCTATCGTTCCGATCACGGCAATCTCAAAGAGAAACACGGAATATATAAGTGGCTGGAAGATGGAAGAGCCAGCGTATGTGATGAAGGGAAATGAACGAGATTGTATCTGCGCCAAAATAAACGGAGAACATGAAAAACATTGCGACGCATATAGGTTCAGGGAGTTCTCGCTAAAAGTCGCCGCGATAATGATAAGCGGAAAATCAATTCCTATCTTTGCCGCCCCGAAAAAAATAAAAGAATCCCAAAAGGTCGTTGAAACTCAAAGCAGTCTAGGATTATGAAAAGTTCTTTAGGTTTTCTTGCGGGCGAAATTAACTAATTAAAATAAAATGTTCAATAAACAATTAAAGAAGGATATAGCGGCATTGAAAAAGGAAGTATATGGCGAACCCAAAAAAGAGGAATCTACGGGTTATTATTCAGGGGTGTTAAATCAAATGTATGGTATGTATATGGGTTTTACTTCATATACTCTCAAGGAAAGAATTGATCGGATAGAAAAAACGGTGGATAGGACAGAATCGGATTTCAAGAAATTGCTTGCTCATTTCAATTTAGAGTCCTATAAAATCACGGAAGAAAACGGCTCAACGAAAATCAAGGAAGGTTATCGGACAAAGAAAAAGGTAGTCGCGCCGAAAAAGAAAAAATAGTCTTATGAAGACGACGAAGATTAAATCCCATGCCAAAGTTCAATAAAAAAACAGCAAGTCAAAACGGCAAAGCATCCGCCGCCGCGCGGAGAAAAAAATATGGAAAAGGTTTTAACGTTGCTATGGGGGCTATCGCGCCGAAAAAAGACCCAAAAACAGGTAGGTTCGTGAAAAAGCCCGCAAAACAAGCCAAATAGGGCATCTGTCGTAAAACCCTTTTAGGGGATAACTCGACTTGACCCACGAACGAGAAGTATGGTAACATCTTAATAGGTCGATAAACAAATTAACAAAACCTATGAAGATAAAACGATATTGTCTTCGGTGCCACAAAGAGTTTGAAACCGAAGCGGTTACTAATTCGTGGGGTATGCCGTTGGCGGCGACGGAGTGTGATGCCTGCCGCGCGGAAAGAGAAAATAAAAAGGTCGAAAAACAAACTAACTAAACCAATGTCAGATTACATATTTAACGAAAACGAGCTAACAGTCGCCCCGCAAAAAAAAGGAAAAGAAGTTTTGGAGGCAATTCTCGGAGCGTTAGCAATCGTAGCGTTTGTATCTTCTTTACTTCTTTTGGCGGCGACGACACTAAAAACATGACAAACTACGACGCAGAAACAGTCTTCCTTATGAGCGTGGAAGAATCAGAAGAAAGATCAGTAGATGAAATGGAGCGTGAGGCACAGGACGAGGCGGATGGGATGGAGGAAAGCAATATCGTAGCAGATTAAACCCGTGCATCGAACGGGATAACGTCTGGCTGAGGTGTGAGTTTTACCGCACAGGTTTGCTCGCTTTCAATGAACCCCAGAGGTTACCCGTTCAATAAATTAACAATCGACCAATGAAAATAGAAATAAAACATAGATATAGCGGAGAAGTTCTTTTCGCAATAGAAGCTGGTAGTTTCAAGTTGGCGGTAGAGGCGGCGATCAAGGCAAATGCCAACCTCAGGTTTGCCAACCTCACGTCTGCCGACCTCACGTCTGCCAACCTCACGTCTGCCAACCTCAGGTCTGCCAACCTCAGGTCTGCCGACCTCACGTCTGCCAACCTCAGGTCTGCCGACCTCAGGTTTGCCGACCTCACGTCTGCCGACCTCAGGTTTGCCGACCTCACGTCTGCCGACCTCACGTCTGCCGACCTCAGGTTTGCCGACCTCGGGTTTGCCGACCTCACGTCTGCCAACCTCACGTCTGCCGACCTCAGGTTTGCCGACCTCAGGTTTGCCGACCTCAGGTTTGCCGACCTCACGTCTGCCAACCTCACGTCTGCCAACCTCACGTCTGCCGACCTCAGGTCTGCCGACCTCACGTCTGCCAACCTCAGGTTTGCCGACCTCAAAAACCTTCCACAGGATTATATCAATCAGTGTTCAAGAGATATTTTGTTCATCTTAGAACATACAAAAAATGAGATTCCCTACTTGCGGGAGAAACTGATAAAAGGTGAAGTGGACGGAACCCAATACGAAGGCGATTGTGCTTGTCTTATCGGTTCGCTTGGAAAAGCCGACGGAGGAACGGATAAAATCTGTTCAACAATTCCTTTTTACGAGAAAGGGTTACATAACTATGGCGAACAGTGGTTCTGGCAAATCAAAAAAGGCGATACGCCGAAGAATAATGAGTTCGCCGCTCATGCCTTGAAATTGATAGAAATGGTCATCGGCCCCGAAAAGAAAACAAAAAAGAAGAAATAACCTATCAATTCAATGGAAAATAAACAAGAAAAAGTACGAGAGATATTACGAAAGTATCTTACCGATGATTGTCTTCGCCCTCAATTTGATGGTATGACGGCGTGGGAATTAGCGGGAAAGATTGTGGCAGAGTTTGAACCTATCGGTGGCGAAGATGACGTTGAGGGCGTGGGCGACGAAAGGGAAAAACTGCCTATGCCGGAAGATGATGAGATAGACGCAATGGTCGAGAGTGAAAGCAAAGAATATATGACGGCTCATGGATAATTATAAGTTTATTGATAAGAAGCGTGAGCATATGCACACACTAGACGGTGCGCCGTTGATAGGAACAAGTACGGTGGTTGGGGTTATATCAAAACCTTTGACATGGTGGGCGGCTGAAACGGCGGCGGTGGAGTGCCTAGAAGCGGGCGAGAAAATCCCGACGATCCGCCAAGAGTATGAGGAAGCCGTAGCAAGTGGCGACAAAAAAGCAGGAATAGATGCCTTACAAAAGAAATATCCTATCTTCAAGAAAGCCCGCTTTGCTCATTACGAGAGCAAAAATGACAAGGCTGACAAGGGAACGGATATGCACGAAGCATTAGAGTTGTACATTAAGGATTGTATAGCGATGAACGAGATAATGCCTAGCGGGGAAGATGATTCTATTTTCGTAAAGTCGTTCGCTATTTGGTCTAAAGAGAATGTAGAAAAGTTCCTTGTTTCCGAAGGTCATTGTTATTCAAAGGAATTGTGGACGGGAGGCATCGTAGATTGCATGGTTCGGCAGAAGAACGGGCAAGAAGCTATTATTGACTTCAAATCGAGCCGTGAGGCGTTTGATAGTCAGTTCATACAGATAGCTGGTTATGACCTCGAACAGGCGGAGAACGGCATTTTTGAGGCAAATGGAGGCATCCTACAAGAGCCAGTACGAATTAGCGCATACATTGTTATTCCTTTCGGCGCAAAAGAGTTCAAGGTCGAGAAGCGGTATAACACAGAAGAGTACAAAGAAGCGTTCAAAGCGGCAAATAAACTATATAAAATCTTAAACAAATAAATGGCTGATTACGATAAGCGTGAAGGTGGTGCGTGGGCGGTAAAAAAGGACTTGTATAATTCGCGGGTTTCAAAGTGCAAGATTGTAAGCGAAACAAATCCTGTTGAAAACTTCCAGTTCAAGAACGAGGACGGAAGCCCTACGACGCAGGATGTGTGTAAGGTTCAGTTTGACGGAGCGACCGAAGCGTTAAAGGTGGCATTGAATCGGGCGACGATTAACGGATTGATAGATGCGTTCGGACGTTCATCGTCCTTGTGGCAGGGGCATGAGTTGAAAGTTGAGATTGATAAGGAGTCCGGCAATAAGTATCCGATGTATTTGATTGCTGATGGCTATAGGCGCATCGAAGATGAAAACGGTTATTCGATAATCGTTAAGGACGATATGCCGAAACTCTAATGAACGAGCAAGTCGTACAGGATACTATCGAGCGGTTCACGAACTTATTGCACTCAAAAGAGCTGGTAAGTGCGGAGAAATGGTCTGATATGGGAGGAGATATTCAAATCCTTATGTATCACGTTAGTATCCTGCGTCTTGCGAGTAGAATCGCCGCTAAAATAAAGTTGAGAGAGTTGAGGAAATCCTTTACCTCAAACGTAGATGCAAAAGACGAATGGGAAACGACGAAAGAGTGGAAAGAATGGCAAGAGAACGACGATCTATTTGAATCATTGAAAGGATTTAAGGTTACGGCAAACAATGAAGCGAATGTAAGAAAAGCTAACAATTTATAAACATGGCATCATACGGCGCACAACCTCCAAAAGCAGATGAAGTGTGGAATCAAAAGGTTATTTATTTGTGTCAGCAAAAAGGATGCGGCGCAGATATAAGCCTTTTCCCAGCCGCAGAAAAAACACCAGCTCCAAAGCATTGTGCTTATTGTCAAATTAAAGAGAATCGCGCGAAAATCGAGGAAGATTGGAAAACTCACAATCCACTTGCATAATATTAGGGATTCATATATACTGTCAGTATGCCATATAAAGATAAGAAAAAGGCGGACGAGTATAGAAAAAAATATTATGCAGCTAATCGCGGGAAAGCACGCTCTTATCAAAAGGCGTGGGTAGAGAAAAATAGAGAGAAGTTTAGGGATTATCAAAGAAAATGGCAGGCAGAAAATAGGGAACAAGTTTTGAAGAGGAGCAAGGAATATACAGCAAGGGTGAAGCTAGAGGTATTTACTCATTATAGCGGAGGAGTTCCAAAATGTATTTGTTGCGGCGAAACAGAGATAAAGTTTTTAGCATTAGATCATATTCATGGGAAAGGAAATAAGCATCGGCGAATGACGACTGGCGAGGGAAAAGCAGGTATGACAATGTATCGGTGGGCAAGAAATAATAACTATCCTAAAATGTTTCAAATCTTATGTCATAACTGCAATATGGCTAAGGGATTCTGGGGAGTTTGCCCGCATATCAATAAAAATCGCGCCCAAAAAATCTAAATAAAATGAACGACAATCTCGATACTGCTAGGGACATTCTTGAAAAAGCGTTAGAACCTCTTTTTCTTCCTTTTTCGCGGCGAAAATATGAAAAGATTGTTGAAGATATGTTGTGGAGCTTTTCAAATGACAGCGACTCAATGGAAACATGGAATACAAGAATCGCGCCGCACTTAAGAAAAATGGATAAGTTCTTTGCCGCCCGCGAAGAAAAACAAAAGGAAGCAATCAAATTATTAGATATAGAAAAACTAATTAAACTCATCAGGGAAGCATGAAAAAGATATTAGATTTTTATGATTTTCTTTTTGCGCGGCGCATGAAGAAACGGGCGATAGCGATTGTCGGGCGACACTGGGTGGAATGGGTTACGCTTGTCGGTTCGCAAGAGGGATATATTCCTTCGCATGAAATGTATGTTGCGGACGAGCTAGAGATTATTCTGCAACGCCTAGAAAAACTATAAAAGTCGCCCCGAAAGAAATAAAAGCATGAAACCAGAACAAATATTAAGGGAAGCTCTTTTAGGTCTTTTACCGCCGGTATATCTTCACAAAGTAAATCCCAATCATTCAAAAGACGAAGTTTATTGCTGTATCGATTGTTACGACGATGACAAAATGAATATCGCCCGGAAAGAAATGGAAAAAAATATAAAGAACCTCGACCTCCCTACCCTTATAGAAAGAATCTCTTTTGGTTCTTCTGCGGGCGAAAATACTATAACACATAAATGAAATACAAACTTGCTAAAGAACTTAAAGACGCAGGGTTTACGCAAAATCAAAACGAACAACCACGACAAATAGGGGAAAAGGACATGGAAACAGTCTCACTTCCCACCTTATTCGAGCTTATCGAAGCGTGTGGAGATAGATTTGCTTCACTTATTAGACATGCAAAAGATGGTTTTGAGGCAAAAGGTTGGAAATCATTAGATGAGGAAAGTTTTGGCGTTGGCGCAACCCCCGAAGAAGCCGTTGCTAAACTTTGGCTCGCATTAAATCGCCCCGAATAAAGAAAAATAACTAACCCAAGTTTAGCTCTTACGGGAGAAAAATAACATGAAATATAAAACTCAAATTAGGGCATTCATAAAATACTATATTTTGAAGGTTCAAGGGATACATCGGACTCCTCGCCCATCATTATGGTATCCGACGGACGGATGGATAGACGACCCAGTGCAAATAAAGGGTTTAATGGCACAGGACGGGTTTGATTTCCGCGCGGAAGAAAAAAATAAAAAAGAGTCAAAAAGAATCCCCCTAACTAAAGAAATACAATGAAAAAGGAACGAACTACAAATAAATACTTTACCTCATCGGATGTGGCGCATTTTATCATATACTCCTATCTTTCAAGGAATTATCTTGATGGTATGGCGTATAAACATTCCATGGAAATCGTAGAGGAGATAAAATCGGTGCTTAATTTTTCCGAGAAACTTAAAGGGAGGGTCGCCCCGAAAAAGTCGAAAAAGAACCCTAAATAACCCCATGAATGAATCTTATTGTAATTGTGGCGATCCAAAGAAAAAGCATTATCCGGTGGAGCATATGAAAGGAATGTGGGATTCAAGCGAAGGTCAGACGCATAGCTACGAGGACGACTGTGTTCCGGTGCACGAAAAGCCAAAAGATATTTCCGCTACCGAGAGCATGGAGTGGGAGAGAGAGTTTGACGATATATACATTGGGTCAGCTCGCCAACATATCAGGGACTTTATCAGGGAACTCCTTGCCGCCCGCGAAAAAGAATCGGAGGTGAGAGGATACCAACAGCACAATCTTGAATGTTACGACCGGGAATTATATATCTCTTAACACTAGACAAAAACTATGAAAACTAGTGTTTTTAGGAGTACAATAGAGGGAATGCTTTTAGAAAGAAGGATTATTAAATCACTTCAGGATTACCATATCAAAATGGGTCAGCGCCCCAACCGCAAAGCGTTTGAAGAATACTTCGTGAAACAGCGGTGGCCACGCATAAATTATTTTAGATTGAGTGATAAAGAATACGAAAGGAAAGTTCAACTGGCTTTGATAGATTGTATTGGTGGATCAAAGAAGTATATAAACGATTACAGGACAGATGATCGCATACAGGTTAATGATGAGGGGAGGAGGTTCATTAACTGGCCATATTTTTTAAGCGAAGCGGCTTTAGAGCACAAAGGACTTGGAATCGTTTTCGGTTCAGGTTTTGCGGCTGTGGCTATTTGGATATTGAAACTGATATTTGCTTAATAAGGGCTTTTATTGCCTTATTTTGCTATCCCCAATTAGTCCTTTCAAGTACTTGACAGGACTAATAGGAGGAGTATACTGGAAGTATGATAAATAAGAAAGACGAGGTAAGCGTTATAGAGTTCCTTACCAAGAGGTTTCCGACAGAAGCAAAGGCCGAGGCGTTTTTCGTAGAAAGGAGGTGGGGTGGTCATATCCTTTGCCCCTACTGCAAAGCAGACAAGATATATAAGGTTGCCGGAACACAGCCGTACAAGTGCGCTACGTGCCAACGGAAGTTTACCGCCAAGACGGGAACAATCATGGAGGGTAGCCATGTGTCCATTCAGTACTGGTTGCTTGCCATGTATCTCATGGGAACTTCCCGTAAAGGCATCTCATCCATTGAACTCGCCAAGACATTGAACGTAACCCAAAAGACGGCATGGTTCATGGCACAACG
>Ga0207933_1000977_pt1 | contig 24129 bp, 17 predicted proteins | sample NGESurdeep092012_4_FD_184488 | JGI IMG/M metagenome (GOLD analysis project Ga0207933, IMG submission 184488) | Arctic peat soil microbial communities from Barrow, Alaska - NGEE Surface sample F53-3 deep-092012 (SPAdes) | ecosystem: Environmental > Terrestrial > Soil > Wetlands > Peat ... | reverse complement strand
CTTCGTCTACGCCTGGGGTGAGAGCGTCGCGACCCAGAGCGTCGCCGCACCCTCAACCGTGAGCGCCAACTGGACCCTCGCCTCCTCCGTGAAGTGGCAGACGATCGGACTGTCCTTAGCGGGCGCCTAAACCTGCGGATCAACGAACACTGGTGACACCACTCACTGAACTACTTCACGCCAACCGAACCCAACCCAACCCAACGCCCTTTGACCATTCCGGGCCAAAACCGTTTTCTCGCAAACTTGAACACGTAGACGGGTGATGCTCTTCGCGGTGGTCCCGAAGTCGTATCATCTGCCACTGCAACAAGCGAACTTGGTTGCGGCGTGTGAGCAGTGCCGTATCTTCGCATTTCGACGAATGAGATAAACCAGCGCTACTCACCGTCCGTACGGGAGACGCAACTCACTGGGTAAATCTCATCTCGGCCGGAATGGCAGCACCTTGGGGACTACTCAGACACTGTGAGTGACTCTCTCGACGACCGGCCCGGGTTCGACAGGCTGCGGCGGGATGCGAACGCTGGAAAGTTCGACGTCGTCCCTTTCACTCGCGTCGATAGGTTCGTTCGCAACCTCGTCGTCCTCTACGACATCGTGCAGCTGAGGTCTTTCATTTAGGGCCTACGCCGCTCGCCGGGCCTAACGATCGTCCTCCGCGGGTGCCATGACGAGGGCTTGACGCCTCCGCCACAATCCCTCGGTCGCATTTCAGATTCGCGCCCAGGTGCCATGCGACGACCCACCCAAAGTCAACAGTGTTCAGGACTTTTGAGCGACGAGTCTGCGCCCTGTCCTAAGGATTTTCTGAATGTCGCTATCAGGTTTTTCGGTGTATTCTTCGCGGGTAACGTTCCAATGGATTGGCAAGAAGTTTTGGCCTTAGGGGGCATTCGATGTTAAACAACCACCGGACTCGACGCAAGGCTGTTCGAGTTGTGTCAACATCCATCGCATTCGTCGCTCTGGTGTCGTCAATGCTGACCGTCGGACTCCAAAGCGTTGCTGGCGCTGAAAGCGTGACGGCAAACATTACGACGGGTATTGGTAATCTTCCCCTCGACGTCGCCGTGAACTCTGCGGGCACCGTCGCCTACGTCGCCAACTCCTCCTCCAATACAGTTTCGGTGATCAATTTGCCCGCCTACACCCTCGCGGCGACCATTACGCTCCACTCGGGCTCGACAGGTCCGGACCGGGTCGCCATCGACCCTGCGGGCAACTACGCCTACGTCTCCAACTACACCTCGGATAACGTCACGGTTATCAAGTTGTCGGACAACTCCATCTTCACGACCATTGCGCTCCCCTCGGGCTCGGCTCCCGAGCAGATAGCCGTGAATTCCTCTAACGCCTACGTGACCGACCGCGGAACCAACTCCGTCTCGGTGATTGCGTTGCCGGGTGACACCGTCACGACGCCCATTACGGGTTTGAGTGCTCCCGAGGGGATTGTCATAAACTCCACCGACGCCTACGTGACCAACAGGGGTGGTACCACGGTGTCGGTGATCGATTTGTCCACTAACACCGTCGGAACACCCATTACGGTCGGCACAGCGCCCAGTCGGATTGCCTTGGACCCTGTGAACAACAACCTCTACGTGACTAACACCGGCAGCAGTAACGTCTCGGTGATCTCGTTGCCAAGCGACGCTGTCTCGACCATTACGGTCGGCACGACCCCCGACGCCGTCGCCGTGGACCCTCTGGGGAACTACGCCCTCGTATCGAACTCCGGTTCGGGCACCGTCTCGGTGATCCAGTTGTCCCCCGACGCCGTCGTCGCGACCATTACGGTTGGCACGACCCCTGAGGGAATCGCTGTGAACCCTGCGGGAACCTTCGCCTACGTCGCCAACTTGGGCGACAATAGCGTCTCGGTGATCCAGTTGTCCACGAACACCGTCACGTTCAACGCCAACGGGGGCACGAATTCAATGACGCCCCAGGTCAGTAGTGTGCCGGCGTCGCTGACCACCAATACCTTCGCTCGCACCAATTACACCTTCGCGGGTTGGAGCACCGTCGTGGGGGGCGGAGGTAACACCTACACAGACGGTCAGAGTTATCCTTTCATCGTCCCCGCCACTCTTTACGCCGAGTGGACTCCCAGCGGCAACTTCTCCGTGACCTTCAACGGCAACGGTTTTAGCAGCGGCACGATGCCCAATGAGATCGCCAATGGGTCTACCGCCCTCACTGCGAACGCCTTCCTGCGCACCAACTACACCTTCGCGGGCTGGAACACCGCCGCTAACGGCTCGGGCACTCCCTACGCCGACCTCGCGAGCTACCCCTTCAGCGCATCCACCACCCTCTACGCCCAGTGGACAGCCCTCGACACCGTCACTTTCAACACCCAGGGCGGCAGCGCGGTGGCCCCGATGAGCGGCCCCAACAATTCGACGATCACGCTGCCCGCGGGCCCGACGCGCGCCGGCTACGTCTTTAACGGCTGGTTCGCCGCCTCGAGTGGGGGCACGGCCCTCACCTCGCCCTATACCTTGACTGGCTCCGCCACCCTCTACGCCCAGTGGACGGCAAACGCCTCCGACACCGTCACCTTCAACACCCAGGGCGGCAGCGCGGTGGCCTCGATGAGCGGCCCCAACGGTTCCACGATCACTCTGCCCGCGGCCCCGACGCGCGCCGGCTACTCCTTTAATGGCTGGTTCGCCGCCTCGAGTGGGGGCACGGCCCTCACCTCGCCCTACACCTTGGCTGGCACCGTCATCCTGTACGCCCAGTGGACGGCAAACGCCTCCGACACCGTCACCTTCAACACCCAGGGCGGCAGCGCGGTGGCCTCGATGAGCGGCCCCAACAATTCGACGATCACGCTGCCCGCGGGCCCGACGCGCGCCGGCTACGTCTTTAACGGCTGGTTCACCGCCTCGAGTGGGGGCACGGCCCTCACCTCGCCCTATACCTTGACTGGCACCGTCATCCTGTACGCCCAGTGGACACTAAACAGTGGCGGCGGTGGCGTTGGCGGTGGCGGCACTACGCTCAATTCACTCACCATCACCGCATCAAGCGTCAATGTGACGGTCGGCGGCACGATCAGTCCTACCGCTTCGGTCACCAGCGGGCTCGCTGCGGGTGACACGGCCACAGTGGGCAGCGTAACCCTCACGTACGCCGGCACTGGGACCACCGTCTACGCTGCATCGACGACCGCACCGAGCGCGGCCGGCACCTACTCAGTGACCCCGTCGGCCGCCACCGTGACCATCTCGCCGAGCACCGACGTAGCCAATTATTCGACGACTTACAGTTACGTCGGCGGCACGGTCGTCATTAGTCCGAGCGTGGTGACTCCACCCCCACCCCCACCCTCACACATAGTGGTGCCTCACGCCTCTCGATTAGTCGGGATAGTTGTCGTTGGCACGAGTCGCCGCGTGACGATCATCGGTACTGGCTTCGCCAAGGGGTCACACGTTAGGAGCACCGAAAAGGGCGCGGTGGTACGCGTCATTTCCGTGAGCGCGAACCGAATCGTGCTCTTAGTAACCGTACGCAAGGGCCAACGTCCGAGCAGGAACGTTTTCATCATCACCGCAGCCTCGACGACCAAGGCGTGCCGGATCGTCTACGTAACCAAGAAGTAGCCAGTCACGTCTTAGAACGACCTCTTGTTCCGGGCGCGTCCGCGGGGGTGAATAGCTGGTCTGTCGACCTCGAATAGCTTGCCGCGTCTCTGAAGGATGAGCAGGGCATTAGGGGCGTGGACACTGCTCTGGCAGCACGTCAGGCGCGGTCCTCTAGCGAAGCTCAGAACTCTTCGTCAATGGTCGAGAGACCTCCATCTTCCTGACTGCGTTCCACCGACTTTCTATCTTTCGGTGACGAAGTTGACCCGTCCCCGCCTGGCATCTTTGAGAATCCGTCAGCGGCAAATCAGCTGGCGCTGATGTTCGAAGACCGTCTGTCGTCACGCGGGGTGCGACATCTCAATTCCTTGACAGTGTGGCCACAGCGATTGGTCTCGCTCAGGATGCTCTCAAATCGAGATGGATCTTCAAGCGCTCGATCTTAGAAGGCAATCCCGATCTACGCGCCAACAATCGTGCCACGTCTCCCGAAATATTCGGCGGACTCGCTGAACACCCGAAGACCGGCGCGACGTCAATTAACGGTGACGACAACCCTTCGATTTTTCGCCCTTCCCGAAGACGTCGCGTTCGAAGCGACTGGCTTCGCGCTGCCCTTTCCGGTCGTGGCGATCTTGACACCGCGTACGTGGCGGACGGTCAGCAACTGTTGCAGGTATCTTGCGACGGTCAGGGCTCGTGCCCTACTAATCGCGATTGACGTGGTCTGCGACGACGCACTATCGCTGTAGCCCGTGAGTACGACTCTTGAAGCGCCGCGCGCGACGATTTGACTTGCCAAGTTCGCAATCTGACTCTTCAGTCGCGGAGACAGTGACGCCGAATTGGCCGCGAACGGCCTCACGGTGAACGCACTCGTTGAGGGTGGCGTAGGGGGAGCGGTAGTTGTTGTCGTCGTTGACGTTGACGTTGTCGTTGTCGCGCTCGTGCCGCTCGCACCGTATTCCGCCACCCAGTCGACCTGCGTTGACTGGGGCGTGGTAGGACAAGTGCTCGGACTGTTGGGGTTCGGTGCGACACCACACCACGTCTGCTGTTGAATGTCGAGCGTCATGGGCTGATGGGGAACCTCGCCCGCATCGTTGACTTGCCCCCAGACGCTGCTGTCCAGGGTGTACGTAACTGAATTCGCAGTCCAGATCACGCCCCACGTGTGCCACTGTGACATATCTGTGCTGATCGAGTTGTGGACCTGGCCGTTGTCCGAGTTGAAGTGGAGGGTCGCCATCGAAGAGCCGGTCGAGCCGTCCGTTTCATTGAAGTCAATCTCTGGCGGCCACCCCGCTGTTGGCCAAAGCAGCTCAACCTGCGTCGGACCGGCTCCGGTCACTCTCGATCGAACGAAGTAGGCCCCGTACGTGTGAGAAACCCCACATTGACAGAGGCCGCCGGTCACCCATTTGCCCCCAAAAGCTGGGTCCTGCCACGTATTGAGTTTCAAGAGTCCGCCGCTCACGGCTACGTGACTGAGAGCCCACTGCGATCCGGGGTCCCCGCTTCCTGGAGTACCGGTGTAGACGTCCCAGCCTGCTGGAACGGTCGTGCCCGTGAAGTCGTTCACGTACGTCCGGCTATACCCCGTCATGGCGGTCACACCCGGAGGCGACTGTCCGGACGGCTCCGACGTGTCCGGCGCGCCGTCGGGCACCGCAACGCCCGAACTCGATGCGTGACGGGTGGAATGTTGGAGCGCTAGACCGGTGGTCGACGTCGTCGACGCACCCGTGACGTTCTGGTCGCCCGGTAACACGCTCAGCGTGACGGACGTGATGATGGCCAAGGAACTCGTACAGACGACCAACGAAAAAAGGTTCCTTCGCGACCAGATGCCAGCGCGACGTGGCCGCAAATGAATACCCAAGAGTTCCGCCTCACCGATCGACCTACTATTGACACATCACTGACAAGCCCCGATGAGGTAAGTGACTCCGCCGCGCGTGGCGGAGTTCTAGACCACAAATAGAGGGCATTACCCTTAGCGTTTCCGTCAATGCTATCAATTGAGCGAGCGACTTTATAAGAACGCCGAGGGCCGGTCGCCGAACGAAATATTGCCTACCATCAGGAGAAAGTCAGTGAAACGATGCCTGCTCTGTTGGCATAATACACACCTCTGACCCTTCCGAACTACTTCCCTTCCCCTGTCAATAGTTGACTGGCTTTTCGTAATTTGCTCGTCATCTCGGCAGTGTTCATGGAGCCGCTTCACTCTCGCATCAGGGACAACGCGCTTCAACGCCACGAAGCAAATCTTCCGCTCGCTGATGCCAATCGAAACGACTTCTCAAACGTTCTAATTCTTATGAAGTGCCGGCAAGAAACGTTCGATTGGTTCAAGCGCTTCTTAGCGAGGTTGGTTTTGGTGTCGAGGTTCGCCTGTGGGCACTGAATGGGTTGGCGCTCGCCCGCTCGCGACGGCCGCCTCCGTGTTCTTTGCTACGGAAGGCGCTGAGCGACGTCGGAGCCATTGATCTGTTCGTGGCCGCGTGGGAAGACGAGGACAACGTCAGAGCGCGCCACCACTTTCGTCGCTGCGAGTTGGTCGTCGGGTCGTTTCAATTACGTGGTTGCTTTGAGAACGGTGGCGGTCGTCCAATGAGCGACAATCCGGTAGCCGTGGTTCACGAACGTCGTTTCCAACGTCGCCTCCCAACCGACCGGGTAGCCGGTCACTTGTTCGCCGTACGCCTCCGTGGACTGCGAAAGAATTATCAACGCCGGCTTCGCGCGGAGAAGGAGTCTCCCAATCTTCTTAAACGACGACGGGAAACCCGGGTCGTACACGCCCACCGTGGTTATGTCGCGTTGTCCGATGGGGAGGTAGTAGTTCGGGATGCCGATGGTCTCTCCGGCGCGAACGTGCGCGTACGCGTAGTTCACCGCGGCGAGTTCGCCACTGGAGAACGATTCGTACCCGTCGTTGCCGCCCCGTACGATCGTCGTGGCGAGTGCGAAGCTAAGAACGACGGCGACGACAGCGAGGCGCAATATGGGCCGGCCGATGAGGGCGTATTTTCCAATCGCAATCGTTGGTACGAGGCTTCGGATGGAACCAGACTGACTCGGAAATAGTGCCGAAGCCGCGAGTAGCCCGACAAAGGGTAATCCGAAGAGCACCACGCGCAACAGACCTTCGCCACCGTAACTCTGAGCGGCAACCAATATAAATGGCGCGCCGGCGAGGGTCTCGAGCAATCTCGAATCGGTGTACCTCCTTAAGAATCCAATGCCGGCGAGCACGTACACGACGCCCGTGAGAAGAATCCTGATCTCAACGACGAGTAAGTGCGTCGAACCGCCCGACACCCTGCTCGTCACGTTGGAACTGAGCGTGCTACTTACGGCGCCAATAGATCCGAAGATGACGCTCAGGTGACCGACCCAGTAGTTGCTCGCTCCAAGGCTCAGCCAGCCAAATGCAAACATGGCGACGAGGAGCACCAACTCCGGTCGACCGAGGCGGCGTGTGGCGAGACAGGCGCCGAGCGCGAGGACCATTGCGTACGGCGTTAACTGGTGGCTGATCGCGGACGCCAAGCAGATGAGTCCAAGGAGACCGAAGATGCTCATCGTCTCGATGCTTCCCCACGTGGTCGTCGCGTCGTCGCCGACGAGGCGTGAATGCGTCATCAGCGTTCGACTCTGCGCGACGCGCTCGCGCCAGAGTCCTCGTAGGGGACCGTCGCGTCGGATCCTTCTTGGTTGCCAAATCGCGAGGACCGCAGCGATCAGCACGAGATAGAAAAAATAGTTGAGCGCCTGAGGAGAAAAATAGTCTTGGAAGATCCAGTTCGTTGCGTAATAGATCGCGATGCCCAGCCATCCCGCTCGGCGGCTTACGCCGCTGAAGCGAGATATCACCAGCAGCGGCGCGAGGTTCGCCAACTCAATGAAAAGTGGGAACCAGCGAAGGAAGCCAACGGCGTTGGCTTGTCCCGTGAAATTCACGAGGATCGCACCCAACGAGAAAGCACCAGGCCATGAAAAACGTGCGTCGTAGCCATTCAGCGGGTGTCCATTCTGAAAGATGTACTGAATGAAGCCAGCGTGAATCCACGAGTCCGTGAGTTGGGCGACGGGTTCAACGGCGCACGCGGTGCCGTAGAGAAAGATTGCTAACAGCACGATGAGAAAGAGGAGCCGGCGGGAACGTAGTGGCGTCCTCATCAGTTCAATGGCGAAACCCGAGACGACGAGTACGAGTCCGACGAAGTAGGGCCAGCCGAGGATTGAGACGAGGCCGTACGCACCCATTTTGGGGTAGTCCGCGTTGTGGACAGCGAGGAGCCAGAAAAGGAATCCAATGAAACCCAGGATGGGCCCGAGAAAGCGTCGAATTGGCTCGGGCACCTCGATGAGGTCTCGTCTCATGATGTTCGTGGCGGGAACTCTCATCCGACGGTCCTAAATCGAACGATCACGAGAACGATGAAAAGGAAGAACAACACGACGATCGACGCATCGAGCATGCGTGACACTGCACGCGACAGTGTCAACTGCAAGCCTCGACTAAATGCGCGAACACATAAGAGTGTGACACCCGCCAAGAGCGCCACCAATACGACCTGTGCCGAGCCGATCGCTGTCGCGTTCGCGACAATCACGTCGCTCATTTCACGTGACCGATTCTTCGTAGTCGCCAACCAGACTGCCACAGCAACGACGGGAAAAACACGACGCACGTGAACTCTTCGAAGGCGATCGGGTGCCACTGACCTGCAGTCATGAGTAGTTGAGCGGCGAGGAGAACGAACGCCAGACTCGTCGCCATCGTCAGGCCCGTTTCGAGGGCAGGGTTCTTCAGTTTGATGAGCCCAACGACCGACCATCCAGGAATGACAATCCCGAGGATGAGTCCGAGAAAGAATCTCAGCGGTCCGTGAACATTCGCCACCGTCAACGACAAGGTCAGGACGTCCGCGACGGCCAGGATTGCAGAGAGAAGCTCTCTCGCGCCACGTTCGCGCGCGCGAGCGACAAACACAGAAGCTCTTTCTAACGTGCTTGACTGATTCGATCGAGTGACGACCGCACGTGTTACGTCGCGTGTGGTGACGTCGAGACGCTCCGCGATCGAGTCGATCCGCTTGCGAACCGCGTGCGCGAAAGTAACCTCCGTTCGAAGATCTTCGAGGTGCGCGCGTGGTTCGTGCGCTGTGGCCAGGCGTGTTCGGTGACGCGAGAGTTCACGCTGGCACGCGAAGCGGACAAGCTCGAGATCGTCGGCAACGACGACGCGCGGATCGCAGTAGACCCCAGGAATGACGCCGAGCTGAGCGGCGAAGTTCTTGCTCACCGCTTTGCCCTCGAACCGGAATATCTGCGTACCGACGTTCTCGTCCTCGAGGACGATTACCGCGTCGACAAGGTTGAAGCGCTCGACGAGAAGCGCCAGCGCCGAGTAAATGAATCCCAACCCCGTTTCCGTGGCCGACAGCCTCTCGAGCGCTGCTTGCAGGGAGTCACTTTCGGTACTCATATCAGAAGTTTCGAATTGATTCTCGCTGGCGTCCTGGTCTGAATTCATAGAAACGCGTGGACTCGTCCCACTGCTGGCTCCTTTCGCGTCGCACGAGCGATATGGGACAGAACGTTTGTACAACTCACTGGTGACCGTGCGCTGTCGATTCTAGGTCGCGAGTCTCATAGCCCGAGGAAAAGTACCGACATCTGGCTAGCCCTTGAAGAAGTTGCGGGCGACACTTATTGCGTACGCGAGGGGCCCGTACGCCATACCCAGTACGTGCCGCACGTACGCGCGGCGGGGATAACTCGCTGACACACTAGGTGATCGTTCGTCACGTGGCTTCGTCAGAAGTCGGAAGCCCGCGGGAATACGAGGAATCATTCTTGCGATGTGCCGGGGGTCTCGGACAATCAACGCGGTGAACATCGCCGTCAGTCCAACGCCGTAGCCAAACACCTGTTTAAGAAAATCATGTTCTGTCCGTCGATGCTGATGATGAACGACGGCTCTCGGTTCGTACGCAAGTGTCCCTCCCGTGAGGACGTGCTTCATAAACAAGGCGAGATCCTCGCCACCATGCGCGGGAGTACCTGTGCCGAGCGTGACGTCGAAGCCCCCCTTGCGTTCAAGAGCCGATCGACGGAACGCCATATTGCAACCAGCGCCGAATCGACCAGTGGCGTAGGGGAATAATTTGTCGGTCTCCGCCAGAAGTTCCATACTCATAACTTCGGCAGAGAACGATTGGTTGAAGCCGCCGAAGAACTCCTCAAACCACAATTGCGGCTGCGTACGCAGTTCCATCGGCAGGACGAGGCCACCGATGCCGTCGACTTCGGGGCTAGCGATGAACCTCCGTCCCAACTCTCTCAACCAATTGGTTTCGATCGTGACGTCATCGTCGGTAAAGGCCACGAACTCACCTGTCGCGTTGGCAATGCCACGATTTCGGGCTGCCGACACGCCCGGTTTTGGCTCTCTGAAGACGCGGACTTTGTCGCCACCGGGAAAGGACGGTAGAGGAGCGACATGGAGATCTCGACGATTGTCAACGATGATGACGTCGAAATCTGGATAGTTGAGTGCTACAAGTGCTTCAACTGTGAGCCGCAATCGAGAAGGATCTTGACATATGGTCGGCACCACCACGGAAGCCTTAGGAAGGCGATCGTCCGAGATCGGAACGGGCGGTGGCAAGACCATATCCGCAAAATCACGCGTCAAGTCCTGAATTCGTGACTTTGACAGTCCCCCGTCTTGCGCCACCCCTTCAACAATCCCGACGACTTGGGTGCCTTTCAAGACTTCCATCCACACTCGCTGACCGGACGTGACGCCATCTATTTCGAGGTCTGCTAACTCGTCGAGTTCTGTTCGGACGATCGGTATCGGGACCCAGGCCGTCGTGTTGTCAGAGGTGGCGCTACGCGCGGAGTCGGTGCTCGAAGAGGTACGTCGTCTTAGCATTGATTATCTCGCTCGTCGGTGGGCTGATGGTCTCCATCGGCTTTCAAGTTTGATGTTCTCCAATTGAACGCCCCAGTGATCCGTCGTGCACGAGCCGATCTTCGCCGAACCCACTACTAGTCGTTCACTACGGGCTCAAGAACATTGAATGGCGAACTGTCACGCGCGGAAGGGGTGAGTCGCCGCGCGAGACGGTCCCAAGCCTCGGGACTTGGGAACTGCAACTCCTCAAGTCTGAGCGCGTGGTTGAAAGCAACGTGCACTGATGACGGACTTCGAAGATCCGCGAGAAGGCCCCCGACGTAGCCTCGACCGACCATTGGCAACGTGGAGTCGGTAAGAACAACCGTCGCGATGCCGCTGTCGACCGCGGAAGAGAACGCCCGAGAGTCAATCGCCGGGTCGGCAATACTCAAAGCAGACGACGTCATACAGAGCTCTTCGAGCTCGCTGGCGGAAACATCTTCACCGATGAGTCGAACGTTGTCCGAGTGGTAGCTGCCCGCCACCATGTCCGGCAAGGAGTCGCCTGTGTAGCGCATGATCACGTGGAGCTGGTAATCCGATATCCACGCTTCGGGAATCGCGTCGAAAGCTGAGAGCACGGTCGCAAGTGACCCACCACTGTCTTTTGGGAGGAAAGCCGTTATCTGGCGATCCGTCGAACGACTGCTCCTTCCACGAAGAGATAACGCCTTTCGTGCCTCAATTTGGGGACCCCTCGTTCCAAAGGCCTGCGCCAATTCGGTGGCGTCGACGATATCACCCACGTAAACCCGATCAGCCTGGTACAAGATCTCTGCTAACGAAATGGGTCTCACCGGATTCGATGCCGGCAGGCTGGCGCAGATCACGGTCGTGGACGCTCCCGCCGCTTTCGCCACCTGAAGAAACTGTCGAATCCAACTGTTGTCGATACCTGGCCACGCGTAGGCGATCGCAGTTTCGACGTTGGGTCCAATCAAGTCTCGGAACGCTCGCGAGCGGAGGCGAGGGATGTTCGGGGCGCGATGACGCTCGATGTTGACACCAGTGTGTACGTCGTGCGCGGTCGCCAACGAGGGAGCGCGATGGAGTCCCGCCATGAAGTCCGCCGCGACGTCAACCTCAATGCGGATGACGCGCGACGTCTTCGCGAGCGCGCGGACGATTTCGGAAACGATAATGCCAGGGATCGTGAGCGACGAACCTGGACCCGCGACAACAACGCCGGTCCGATACTCCTGGACATTGTTGCTGAGGGAGTCATCAGGACGCCAATACACGGTATCTCCTTAGTCTTTCGCTTACGATCACGCGCAAGATTCTGAACCCGTCACGAAGAGCATTGAGGTTGCTGACGCCGTGAATTCGGCTCGCTTCGTAACACGGTACCTCGCTCGTTCGAAGTCCGGCTCGTTGAGCGCGGATTCCAATCAAAGTTTCAACTTCGAATCCGTCAGTGTCGATTCCGAGCCAGTCGAGTCGGTCGGCCCACACGCCGATGTAGCCGTAGGTAGCGTCTGTGTAGTGAGCACCGAAGAGAATCCGCAGTAGGAAGCAGATGCCGGCGTCGCCGAGTCGGCGGAACTTCGTGATGTCGCTCGAGCCGGCTCCTGCGCAAAAACGGCTTCCCTTTACGTAGTCCGAACCTGCGAGGAGCGCGTCCGTGAACGCGCCAATTTCGGCGCCGTCCATTGATCCGTCAGCGTCCAGCGCGATGAGGATGTCACCCTTGGCTGCGTAGAGCCCCGCTTTCATCGCTGCTCCCTTGCCGGACTTCGGTTCATGAACGATTCGCACGTCGCTACGAAGAACTTTCGCGATGCGCTCGGTGTCGTCGTTGGAACGTCCGTCAACCACGATGACTTCGTGCACCCAATTGGGTACGGTGTTAAGGACGTACGGAAGATTTCCCGCTTCGTTCAACGTGGGAATGATAATGGAAACGCTCACCTCGTCGCGGGTGAGGCCACGCCCGAGAGCGTCATTCATTGAACCGACAGGGCCGCTGGGTCCACCGTCCACAAGTCTCTGCTCCTCATCAGCCCTTGCACCTTAAATGATGGCAGATTTGCTCAAAATTGTCAATTTCTAGTGATTTCGATTTATCGGAAAAGCGCTCGGGACGGTTGAATGACCAGTGCTCGACAGTTTTCGGCCAGCCTGCACGGATCCCTGATGAAGTTGCATCACGCCACCGGGAGGGAGAACATGTCGCCCTCGGGTCAATTGATCTAAATAGTCGGCACTCGTTTAATCTCCCTTGCGTTCAACGAGCACCCCGAAATTCGCGAAATACTGACTAGTGAGCACTTACTGCGACCGACGGCACCTATCGCTGCGTTACTTCTCCGTCTTGACGACCTTTTCGTAACGCAATTACAACGAAAATTTGTAACGTGATTGCAACGTTTCCAAACGTTCTTGGCCGACTCGACAGAGACGAACTCCCTCGCCGCCGAGTCGGCCGTCGTTCGTTAGTTGGCGTTGTACTCAGCTACCCAGTCGACTTGCATGGACTGCTGCGACGTGGGGCACGCGAATCCAGAAGAGCACCACGTCTGCTGTTGAAGGTCGAGCGTCATGGGCACGTTGGGTACCGAGACAGTCCCTGACGCCATCGTTCCCCAGACCCGACCGTCAACCGTGTAGGTGATGGAGGTCGGCGTCCAGATGACGCCCCAAGTGTGCCACTGCGTCATGTCGATGTTGAGCCTGACCTGTTTCTGACTTTTCCCGGAGGCCGGTCCCCAGATGTCGGTGGCCGACGTGCCGGTCGTCTGTCCATTGGTCTCGTTGAAGTCGATCTCGGGCGGCCAACCAACGGTGGGCCAGAGCAACTCAACACCCGTCGGACCGGAGCCCGTCACTCGTGAGCGAACGAAGTAGGCACCGTACGTGTTTGTGATGCCGCACTGACACAGACCTCCGGCAACCCATTCGTTGTTATAGGAGGGGTCTAGGTAGGTGTTGAGTGACAGAAGGCCGCCGGAGACGCTAACGTGCCCAGCGTCCCACTGACCACCGGGATCGCCACCGGGTTTCCCGGAGTAGGTGAACCAGCCACTGGGAAGCGTCGAGCCACTGAAGTCGGTGACGTACGACTGCGAGTAACCCGACAACGCACTTGCAGACGGTGGGGCCATGCTGGAGGGTTCCGTACCGTCAGGCGTACCTATTGGGAACGCCGTGTTCGGAGTGGGCGCAGGCGGAGCCGTCGTGGTCGTCGTGGTCGTCGGCGGAGCCGTGGTGGTGGTCACGGGGGGGGCCGTCGTGGTCGTCACGGGGGGAGCCGTCGTGGTGGGAGCCTGCGAGGACATCGTGGTCGTCGAGGTCGTCGAGCCCGTGCTGGGCGACGAGGTGGGCGCGGCTGTTGGTGCCGTCGGGGCCAATGTTGTCGAGGTGGTCGTGGCCACCGGGGTCGCCGTCGTGGTGGTGACGGTCCGCAGGCGAACGGGTCGAATCGACGTCGCCGAGTTCGGAGGACGCCAGTGGTTCGCGAACTCCATGAGCTGCGTCAGGTTCCAGCCCAGGGTGTGCGTCGTCGTCACGTACGAGACGTTCGACGATCCCTGACCGTTGCTCGTCGCCGAAGCGTCGATGCCGATCATGCCCACGAGTACGCAAGAGGCAACGGCGAGCGTGACCACTTTTGGAAATCGATGCGCAGTATTGCCACTAATGAATTTTTTGAATGAGCCCTTGTCCATGGGATACAAATTCACAGCCTCAAATCACACGTCGGCCCACGTAGTCCCAACAAATACTCAATTCTGTTCTATACCGTTTGTGACCAGGTAATATAGCGGTATTCGAGAGTCCGGAAAATACCAAAGGTACCAATTATTTGACTACGAAAGCCGTAAATAGGCGAGGTTCCAGACCAAATGTCGACGCCACAGACGGACGAATCGAGGCCGCTCGACGGGTGGACGGGCGGGCGCGTCCGGCGATCCTGAACCTGGTTGACGACGAAGGAGTTCCACTGCCCTCGCGGGCGAACGTTCCGGGTGACAAGGCGAGATTCGGACCGGCCCCGCGGGCGCGACAGTGCCTACGTCAACGCGCCGGGCCTACAAAATGGTTTGGTGAGCGGCCCACGCGTCGTTGACGATCACGTCGAGATCGCTGTGCTCTGGGTTCCATCCAAGCAGCTCACGAGTGCGCTGGTTACTCGCGATCGCGGCGGCCGGGTCGCCGGGACGTCGCTCGGTATAGCGAATCTCGAACTCGGTGCCAGTGATTCTTTGAACGGCTAGGGCGACCTGACGATTGGAGTAACCAACCCCCGATCCCATATTGAGGATCAGCTCCTTGTGGTCGTCGAGGGCGGTGATGGCACGAACGTGAGCGTCCGCAAGATCTGCGACGTGGATGTAGTCCCGGATGCACGTTCCGTCGGGGGTTGGATAATCGGCGCCGAAAATTTCCAGGTGCGACCGACGACCGGCCGCCACGTCCAACGCAATCGGAATGAGGTGGATCTCTGGAGAGTGGTGCTCGGGGTGCGCCAGCGTTCCTCCCGCGGCGTTGAAGTAGCGAAGTGACGCGGCGCGTATGCGACCACACGCCACGAGCCAATGGAGACCTTCTTCCACCATTCGTTTGGACTGTCCGTAAGGGCTCTGGGGCGCAATGGACCGTGATTCGTCGATCGGCATCGCGACCTGGTCGCCGTACACCGCGCACGACGACGAGAAGACGAACCGCTCGACCCCCGACTGGATGAGAGCGTCAAGAAGACGAAAGCTCGACGCCACGTTGTTCGCGAAGAAGGTCTCGGGGTATTTCATCGACTCGCCGGGCTCGATACGCGCGGCGAAGTGCACGCAGGCGTCAAAGGATCCCAGCGAACGCACGAGATCCACGTCGCCACAGTCGCCCTCGACGAACGTGGCGTTCACGGGTACGTTCTCCTTTCGACTTGAGATCAGATTGTCGAGAGCGACGATCTCGTGACCCTTCGACAGCAGTAGTTCGGCGGTCGTCGAACCGATGAACCCAGCGGCGCCAGTGACGAGCACTCTCACGAGGGAACCTGCTCATATCTCGCGCGCCCGTGCGGGAGGGGTGTCAGGCGACTGATGATCACGGAGAGATCGATCACCCGAGGAATGTAACACGGTATTTGATGGCACGACGACTGTCCGTAAGCGGGTTACGAAAGAGGAGAGGGAGCGCAAGTTCATCCAACGGAGAACGTGAACTCGAACGTCGCCGTACCGACGTTCCAAACACTGTTCGTCGACGTCGACGTTCCGGAACTCGCGCCTCAATCGGTGGGCGCTCAAAGAACAGATGCACTAGGTCAACTCGGCGGTGACCCCCCGTCGTGGGCCCTCGATCGACCTTCTCGGAAATCTAGAATTGGCCCCAAACTGGTAGCGTCACCAGCGAGGAGTATTGAACGATTGCGGTTCTCGCTTGCGGGTCGGGGACTTCTGGGAAGCGGTACACCATGGCACGAGAACCGGCTGACGTTGACGCGGAGGGCGTCTCGTTGGACCTCGCACGAGATATCACCGAGGCCATCGAGCACGAGCAGTTCTTCCTCGTCTATCAGCCGACCATCGACCTGCAGACCAACGCGTTCGCAGGTGTCGAAGCCCTCATTCGCTGGCGTCACCCCGAGCGCGGGGTCCTCGGTCCGGACAGCTTCATCGGAGAACTCGAGACAAGCGGTCAGATAGCGCCGGTGGGACGTTGGGCCCTTGCCACCGCCTGCGCGCAGGGTGCCGTCTGGCACGACAAGGGCTACCGCTTCAATGTCTCGGTCAACGTGTCCGAGCGCCAGTTCGAAACGACGACGTTCTTCGACGACGTGGTGGACGCGCTCTCGTCGAGCCGGTTCGATCCTTCGCTCCTGGTCCTGGAGTTCGCCCAGGCGACGTTGCTGGTCGACCGAGACGCGACCGGATCTCGCCTCGAGCGACTCCGCGAGCTCGGCGTCCGTTTTGCCGTCGACGACTTCGAGCCCGGTGGCTCGGCACTTGACCAACTCGAGCAGTTCCCTATCGACATCGTGAAACTCGATCGCGACTTCATCGCGGGACTCGCGACCTCGTCCGAGGCTTCGTCCTTGGTCCATCGACTCGTCGAGAGTAGCGAGACGCGCCACCTCCAAGTCATCGCCGCGGGCATCGAAGACTCTGAGCAGCGCACGCAGCTCCAGAACGAGAAGGTGCACGTCGGCCAGGGCTACCTCTTTTCCAGGCCGCACGAGGCTGAAGAGATCGATCGATTCCTCGAAGACTTCGCCATATTCTCTGGGAAGCCTCTCTAAGCGCGCGTGAAGCGAAACCGGGGGGAGTGAGGGACGTGGCCCGAGGTCGTGGGAAGGTCAAGAGTCAAGAGGGAGCAGCGTCGCCGAGCAACGGCGCTTCCCTTAACGGTCAAGACGCTCACGACGCCGTTCGCACCTCACAGCGAATCGCCAGTCAACTCCACCAACTCATCGCGGCGTCGATCACCGTGGCGGGCATGCGCAACGAGCACGACATCTTGAAGAGCTTGGCCAGCAGTACTCGGCGCGTCTTCGACGCCGACGTGGCCGTACTCACGCTCGAGTCCGGCCCCGAGGCGCCCCTTCGAGGTGTGGCCCATCGTGGACGGCCGGTGGCGTGTCTCGGCCCGGACGAGTTCGCCGCGATGGACGACGTGCCGGCCGCTCGAAGCACGTTCGTGCCGTGGAATGACCGGGACTGGCTCGTCGCGCCGGTGCTTGAGCGAAGGGACCAGGCGCGAGGCGTGTTGGCCGTTCGAAGGGCCGGGGGTGAATTCCTCGCCGAGGACAGGGAAGTGCTCACCCTGATGGCCCAAATGGCCGCGACCGCGCTCGGCGCGACGGAACTCAGCAGAGAGATCGAGACCAGTGAAACGCGTCTTCGAATACTCGTCGACACTGCGCCTGCAGGCATCGTGGAGGTCGATCTCAAAGGTCACGTGCGGTGGTGGAATCGCGCGGCGAGCAAGATCCTCGCGTGGCCCGCGTACGACGAGGCTACGGCGACGGAACCCCGCTTTCCAGATGGAGCGGGCGACAAGTTGGCAGTCCTATGGTCAGAGGTCCTGGACAGCGAGGTGGCGAGTGGCCGAGACCTCATCGACGTCGAGATCATGGGACGACGTCGGGACCTCACGACCTCCGCGGCGCTGCTGCCTTCACCAGAGGGCCAGGCAACGAGCATTTTGATGTTGGTCGATGACGTGACCGATCACCGGGAACTCAAGGCGGAAGTTCATCACGCGCAACAGATGGAGATTCGTGGCCGGGTCGTGAGCAGTGTGGCGCACGACTTCAACAATCTTCTGACGTTGATCTCGGGCTACGCGGAGATCCTCTCGAAGGATCTGAGTGGCGATGTACGGTCGCTCGAGATGGTCAAGGACATTCAGTCAACAGCGTCAAGGGCGTCCATGCTGACTGCTCAGTTGCAGAGTATTGGTCGAACGCGGTCACTCGAACCCGTGGTTTTCGATCCCGTCGCCGCGTTGCAGTCGAACGCCGAGGTCTTCGATCGCATCGTCGGAGCGGACATCGAGTCACGTTGGTCGCTTCACGCGAACGCCGGAGCCATTCGAGTCGACGCCGGTCAGTTCGAACAGATGATGCTCAATCTCGCGATCAACGCTCGTGACGCCATGCCCTCCGGCGGCGAATTTCGTGTCAGTGTCGATTCCGTCACGGTCGACGCTGACGCCGCGGACGAATTGCACGTCTCGCCTGGTGACTACGTCGCCATCGTCGTTGCCGATTCGGGGGTCGGCATGGACGAGGAGACACGCCAACACTGCTTCGATGCGTTCTTCACGACGAAGGGACCCTTCAAGGGAACCGGTCTCGGTCTCGCGGCCGCGCGTCGCTTGGTCGAAGGGAGTGGTGGCGCCATCACGTGTGAAAGTGCTCCCGGTGTCGGGACGACGTTCAAGATCTTCTTCCCGGTCAGTAACGATTCGATCATCGAGGAACCCGTCGTGGCTTCACACGAACGACCAAGAGGATCGGCCACGGTCTTGGTCGCGGACGATGACGACGACCTTCGTCGACTCATGGTCCAAGTTCTCAGTCGCAACGGATACGAGGTGCTCGTCGCAAAGTCAGGCGAAGAAGCGCTCGAGGTGGCACGTGAATTCGACGGCGCCATCGATCTCCTCGTGAGTGACGTGAAGATGTCCGAGCTCACGGGACCTGAACTCGCAGCCACACTGCAGCGCGTGTATCCCTCACTGAGGATCCTGCTGACGTCGGGCACCGCCGAGGCGACGGTGGTTCGCGACCTACGTCCGGGTAGCAGCGCGTTTCTCCCGAAGCCTTTTCGCCCGAGCGCACTCATCGATCAGGTGCACGACCTTCTCTCTCGTCGCTAAGCCCTCAGGCAGGTGACCGGATAAGAGCAAACGTTACGGCAACCGAGCTCGCGCTTGCCGCGGTTCGGTTGCTCAGGCTTGTACTTCGCTTCCGGCCTGAGGTTCGAAGCGGTAGCCAACGCCACGCACGGTTTTGATCCACAGAGGGTGGTCAGGATCGTGTTCAATCTTGGCTCGTAGACGCCGGATGTGTTCGGTGACGGTCGCCTCATTTTGCCACTCGCTCGACGACGACCAGACGTGCTCGAGGAGTTGCGCGCGCGAGTACACCTGACGAGGGGAGGCGGCGATGAAATTGAGAAGGGAGAACTCCTTTGACGTGAGATCGAGCAAGTTGCCCGCGAGCCTTACCTCATGGGTGTTCTCATTGATCTGGAGATCGCCGAAACTGATGTTGGGCGCGTCAATGTTGTGTTGCTGAGTGTTGGCGCCCGAGCGCCGCAGGACCGACTCGATACGTGCGGAGACCTCGCCCAGGGAGAAGGGCTTCACGATGTAGTCGTCGGCGCCCATCTTCAGCCCGGCGATCCGCTCCGTCTCGAGCCCGCGACCAGTCAAGAAAATCGTGGGCACGTCGCTGATCAGGCGGAGTTCGCGTAAGACCTCGCGCCCGTCCTCGCTGCCGAGAACGATGTCCAAGATGACGAGGTCGGGCTCAAGCGACGAGGCGGCGCTGAGTGCGTTCGCCCCGTTGGAGGAGACGGCCACTTCGTAACCTTCACCCGTGAGAAAGGTATCGAGGAGTTTCGTGATCTCGATGTCGTCATCTACGACCAGGATTTTTGTCATCGTTGACCTCCGCGTGGGAGAAGGTTCCCGTGCGCCCCGCGCGAGTAACTGCACGGCTGGGGATCGGGAACTGGACGGTTTAACGCTGCTCGACGGGAGACGGTCTGCATAGAGTCCATACTACGAAGTTCACTCGAGTAATTGGTAGTAACTAGGTCAAGAATTGAGAATCCCGAGCTCCGGTCGTGCTGGCGGGGTGTCGTTGCGTTGTGTAGGGGTTCAGCCACCGCGGACGTCGTCGCACGTCCCTGGGAGTGGCGCAACGTCGAATGGGCACTTCGACCGGAGGCGACGCAGCGAAGTGCTACTGGTAGCTCGGCTCTTTGGTGAGGAATCGGTTCAAGGCGTCGAGGGTCGCCATGGCCGCCGCGGCGACGTCGTCGTCGGACTGGGCGATGCCGAACATGTCCGCGCCCTCGGAGAACGGGCGCAAGGTGACGATCACCGGCCACCCTCTCACGGTGGCGACGCTCATCACGGTCAAGAGATAGAAGGGGACGTTGTACCCGAGCTCGCGCAGCGCGGCGAGGGTGGCTTCGGCCCCACCGAAGAGTTGGCCGCTGCCGGCCCGACCAACGCCCATGCGGCCGGAATAGGAGAGCTCGACCTCACAGTCGCCGTTCTCGGGGTTGAAGTCGGTGCGAATGAGCGCCACGCGCACGGCCTGGATCTCTCGAGGCGAGATGGCCTTGCTGGCGTCCTCGACGATGACGCTTGCTTCGGTGTAGTACAGATTCACGATCTGTGTCGCCATCACGCGGATGGCGCCCGGGTCTTGGCCCGTCACGATCAAGGTCACCGCGTCCACGTCGCCGTTATCGCGGTGACGGATCTCGACGTTCAAGACGCCGGAGAGGGATCGAAGCTCGAGTTCGAAATCTTCTTCAGTTGGCGACATCATCGGCGATTCAATCCCTTCTTCTCGTAGAGGCGGGCGTCGGCAATACGGAACAGCTCGGCGGGGTCCGTTGAGTCGCGAGGCGATGACGCGGTACCGATGGTGAATCCTACATGGTCGCGCGCTGAGCCCAAATGGCTGCGCAGGCGGTCGGTGAAGCCCGACGAGTCGTGGCCGTCGGCGTTGGAGAGTATCACCGCGAACTCGTCACCGCCGATGCGAGCTGCGAGGTCGCCACTGCGCACGGAACGTCGCATCGCGAGGCCGAACTGACGGAGAAGGTCGTCGCCGAAGGCGTGGCCGAGGGTATCGTTGACGATCTTGAAGCCGTCGAGGTCGGCGAGCACCAGCGTGAAGGCCCAGCCGTAGCGGGCGCTGCGCACGGTCGCGGCTTGCAGCGCACTGTCGAAGGTGCGGCGATTGGCGATGTTGGTAAGAGGGTCGTGGGCCGCGCTGAAGCGCGCGAGATGCATTGAGAGCGCGAGTTGGCACGCGGTGCGCATGGCGTCTCGTTCAACGAGGGGCACGATGTCGGGTTCGCAGTACACACCGGGGATCGTGCCCAGTCGCGCGGCCGTGTCGATGCTGATGGCGCCGCCACCGGCACGAAAGAGCTGCGCTCCAAAGGACTCGTGCGCGAGGACGACGACGGCGTCTCTGAGCGCGTAGCGCTCGACGAGCAGGTCGAGCACCGAGTAGATGAAGCCGATACCCAGTTCGCTGACGGACAGTTCGTCGAGCATCGTTTGAAAGAGCCAGGGTTCGTAGGGTTGACTCATCCTTTCAGCGTCGTCGGACGCTCCTTCAAGATAGGGAGTCACGACTTTGTGCTCGTAAGACCGAGTGATGGTTCCTCCGATGGGTGAAGTAGCGACAGTGGTACGCGTCCCACGCTGAGCAGGTCTTTGAGATCGGCCGGGTCGACGGGGCGAGAGATGAGGTAGCCCTGGCCGCGATGACAACCGAGCACGAGCAGCTCGTCGATGATCGCGCTGTGCTCGATGCCTTCTGCGGTCACGCCGAGGTCGAGCGCGTGGCCTAGGCGGATGATGGACTCCACGATGGCACGGTCGTACGCGTCCGTCGTGATGCCCTCGACGAAACTCATGTCCAACTTCAAGAGGTCGACCGGCAAGTGCTTCAATTCGGTCATGGAGGCGAAACCGGTGCCGAAGTCGTCGATCGCGATCTCGACGCCCATCTTGCGGAAACCACGCAGAATGTTGGCGGTCTTTTCGGGCTCTTCGACGACGGCGTACTCGGTGATCTCGATGCAGAGACGTTCGCCAGGAATCTCGTTCGACGTCAAGCAGTTCTCGACGAACTCGACGAGGTCCGTCGCGGCGAACTCTGCGGGCGACATGTTCACGCGCACGATGAGCGCGAGGTCGGGGTACTCCTTGCGCCACTCGGCGAGTTGACGACAGGCTTCGGCGAAGACCCAACGTCCGATGGTGAGTACGAGCCCGGTCTCTTCAGCGACGGTGATGAACTCGGCGGCGTTCAACATTCCGCGCGTCGGGTGCTGCCAGCGCACGAGCGCCTCGACGGAGAGCAGTTCGCCGGTGCGGATGTCGACCTCGGGCTGGTAGTGCAAGCGGAGTTGGCCTTGCTCGAGCGCGTCACGCAGCATGATCTCCATGCGCGAGCGCTCGTCGAGGATGGCGCGCATCTCCTCGTCGTGCAGGACGGCCTTGTTGCGGCCACGGGCTTTCGCGACGTACATGGCGCCGTCTGCGCAAGCGAGGATGTCCGAGTCGGTCTGGTCCGATCCGGCGTTCGCGATGCAGATACCGATACTGGCGGTGTGACTGAACTGCTGGCCACCGAGGTCGACGGGCGCGGCGACGAGCTCGAGGAGGCGATAGGCGCTGGCGAGCACTTCCATGGCGCTGTGCGCTTCGTCCAACAGGACGACGAACTCGTCACCGCCAAGTCGTGAGCAGTAGTCATTGACGCGAATGCTGGTGCGGATGCGGTCGGCGATCGTGATGAGCAGTCGGTCGCCGTTCGCGTGGCCGAGGAAGTCGTTCAAGACCTTGAACCGGTCAAGGTCGATGATCATGACTGCGGTGTCGCGATTCACCTCTCTGCGTATCTTCAACTCTCGAAGCAGTGCCCGTCGGTTCGGGAGGTCCGTCAAGTCGTCGTGGTGCGCGATGTGCGCCGTGCGCTCTTCCGCGTCGATGCGCGCCTGGAGTTGGACCAACATGGACGCCACCGCTTGGAGTGCGCTGATCTCGGCGGGCACCCACGCGCGAAGTCCAAAGTGAATGAAGCCGAGGATGCCCCACGTGGAGTCTCCGAGAAGAAGCGGCACCGCCGCGCCGGCGAGGAGCGTTTCGCCCGATCCCTTTTCGACGCGTTCCATGAACTCGTCGTTGGCGTCCCCCACGACCGGGAGGTACGGCTCCTTTAGATCCTTCGTCGCCATAAAAATCGGGTCGGCGTCGAAGCGCACTTCACCCAGGGGATCGGGTCCCGTGAAGTCGTCGCGAATTGGCCACTCCGCCTCGAGGATCGAGAGACCTCGTACGTGATCGTGACGGCGCAGGAAGGCCACGTCGGATTCGAGGAACTCGGCGAGCACGCGCGTGGTCCAGCCGAGGACTTCTTTGCGGTTGTCGAGCGTCGCGGACATCAGCCGCTCAGCCACTTGACTGACGAGTTCGTCCAGTCGGCGCTGGTGCAAAAGGGTACCCTCGCGGGTCGTCTGCGAGGCCACCTTGCCGAACAGTCCGCCGAACGCGCGAGCGGTGGAGACCTCTCGTTGTGACCACACGCGGCCGTGGCGCGCGACGATGAGGGCGCCGACGATATCGCCGCTCAGCAGCTCGATGGCGTCAACGAGTACACCCCATTCAGTATCCAAAATCGTCCACGAGAAGGACCCGAGAGGCTCCTTGCCCATGAGTTGGCCCTGGACCCGTTCGCGGATCAGTTCAAAGGCATCTTTTGCCTTGGGCGCGACGAGGGGTTCGATGTCGAAACCGGGAATTGGTCGGTCCGCGTTGGTGATAACCGCCACAATCTCAGCCCTGGGCGTGACGTGACGGAGAGTCTCAACGACGAGTCGAGCTTCGTCGCCTACCTTCCACGCGTCTGAGTGCGTGAGATCTCCCACGGGCGAACCGCCTTAACCGTTAAATGGCCTGAAATACGAGGATAGCAGTACCCCTTGTCATTCAAAGAAGATAATTGCAAGGAAACACTATGTTTTGCGAACATCCGACAAGTCAATTGCTGAGAAAACTCACAAATTGTAGGTATTTAACGGGGCGTTCAGAGCTATGGGTTCCATGTCCCGGATGAGGACGTGACTGAGTGGTCGCCGGATACTCCGCACTGAAGGCGGCGCGGCGTGAATAACCCGCATAACCATCGCGATCGTCTCACCGTCGTCGAGGTCCCACACCTTGTTGAAGCGCTGAGAAAGTTCGTAGAGCTCGTCGAGATGGCGCTCGCCCCCGAGGCTCAAGAGGTCCTTCTCATCGGTCGCGTAGAGGAAGAGTGGCGAGACCGGCTGGATGGCGAGT
>Ga0207933_1000975_pt1 | contig 24178 bp, 22 predicted proteins | sample NGESurdeep092012_4_FD_184488 | JGI IMG/M metagenome (GOLD analysis project Ga0207933, IMG submission 184488) | Arctic peat soil microbial communities from Barrow, Alaska - NGEE Surface sample F53-3 deep-092012 (SPAdes) | ecosystem: Environmental > Terrestrial > Soil > Wetlands > Peat ... | reverse complement strand
GCCAGCGGCGCGCTTTACGCGCAGCGGCTGTTGGACAATTTGAATCCGCGCGAACACGAAATCCACGTCGTGCAAAGCAACTACGCGCAACAGGTCATCGCCGAGGAATTGCCCGGCGGCCTGAAATTGCCGGATGGCGTGAAAATCCACGGTTTGAAAAGCATGAACGCGCCGTTCGCCAGCGGCTCAAATCCGCCGGACGCGATGGTCGTGATCCCCTGCACGATGGGCACGATGGGCCGCATCGCGCACGGCTACAGCGAGGATGTTTTGCTGCGCGCGGCGGACGTGACGCTGAAGGAAAAGCGGAAATTGATTTTAGTCCCGCGCGAGACGCCGTTGAGTTTGATCCACGTCAAAAACATGGAATTACTTTTGTTGGCTGGCGCAATTATTTTGCCGGCGAATCCGAGTTTTTATTCCGGCGCGGATTCCGTCGTGCAAATCGTGGACACCGTTGTCGCGCGCGTGCTCGACCACATTGGAATCCCGAACCAGATCGCGCCGCGCTGGGCCGAGGAAAAGGAATGAACGAGGATGGAGGATGGAAGATTGAGGATGGCAAACTAACAACATTGAAACCGTATGGTAATCATCAGAAGTTTTCGAGATTTGCGGGCATATCAACAGGCGAGAAGCGAGGCTGGCAAAATTTTTGAAATGACTAAAACTTTTCCGAAGGAAGAAAAGTTTTCAATGACGGATCAAATCCGCCGCTCATCGCGTGCCGTAAAATCAATGATCGCGGAAGCCTGGGGTCATCGTCGTTACCGGGCTGCCTTTATAAGTAAATTGACCGATGCCATTGGCGAAGCAACTGAAACTCAATCGTGGCTGGACGACGCTTTAGACTGCGGCTACATCAATTCCGTCCAACATCAGAACTTCGATGCGGCTTGGCAATCCACTGGCGGAATGATTGCCAACATGATTATGAAAGCCGACGACTTTTGTCCAGGTGTGCATTAAAAAATGTCTTCGCCATCCTCCATCTTCCATCCTCTATCCTCGCTGCGGAAATGGGGCAGCTTTGTCCGCTTCACGCACACGGTTTTCGCGCTGCCGTTCGCGCTGGCGGCAATGCTCGTGGCCGCGCGCGACAATCGCGGCTGGCCGGGCTGGAAAACTTTCGGGCTGATTCTTGCCGCGATGGTTTGCGCACGGACCTGTGCAATGACGTTCAACCGGATTGTGGATAGAAAATTTGATGCGCTGAATCCGCGCACTGCCGGCCGTCATTTGCCAGCCGGAACAATTTCATTGGCGAGCGCCGTTGCGCTGTGCGGGCTGTCGGCAGCGGGTTTGATCGCGGCCAGCTGGTTTCTGAATCCGCTGTGCTTTTATCTTTCGCCGGTGGCGCTGGCGATGGTTTGTTTTTATTCGCTCACGAAACGGTTCACAGATTACACGCACGTTTTTCTCGGCATCGCGCTCGCGCTCGCGCCCGTCGGCGCGTGGCTGGCGGTGCGCGGCGCAGATGTTTCCGTTTCGGAAATTTTACAGATGACCGCGCTCGCGTGCGCCGTGATTTTATGGCTCGTCGGTTTCGACATCATTTACGCGATGCAAGATTACGAGTTCGACAAATCGCACGGCCTGCGCTCGCTCGTCGTCGCGTGGGGGCCGCGCAACGCGCTGGGCGCCGCGTTTCTGGCGCACATGGCGATGTGCGGACTGCTGCTCGCGTTCGGATTGCTCTGCCATTTTCGCATCGCGTATTTCATCGGCTGGCTGATCATCGTCGGCTGCCTCGTGCTGGAACATTGGATCGCGCGCCGCCGCAGCTTGAACTGGATCAACCTCGCCTTCTTCCGTCTCAATGCGCTCGTCGGCGCAGTTTTTCTGATTGTCGTGGCGGCGGAGGTGATTTTCCAAGGCGGATTCAAATTGCGCTAGACTCACGCAAAGCGCAAAGAGAATTCATTTGAAAAAATCCTTTGCGTCTTGGCGTCTTTGCGTGAGACGAAATTTTTGTAACGTTCCGCCGGTTTTGCTTCTGATGGAGGCATGGACACGGTAAAATCGAATCAGCCCATGCCCGACGGTAAGAAATGTCCGCAATGCGGCACGCCGCTCCCCGCCGGCGCGCTGGCCGGACTTTGTCCCTCCTGCCTGCTCAAGGCCGGCGCGGCGGCGGACACCGTCACCGGTGCCAAACAGCCGCCGTTCAATCCGCCGCCCGTTGCCGAGCTGGCCGCGAAATTTCCCCAGCTCGAAATTCTTGAACTCATCGGTCAAGGCGGCATGGGTGCGGTCTATAAGGCGCGGCAGCGGCAGTTGGATCGCATCGTGGCGCTGAAAATCCTGCCGCCCGGCATTGGTGATGAACCGGCGTTTTCCGAGCGCTTCGCCCGCGAGGCGAAGGCGCTGGCAAAGTTAAATCACCCGAACATCGTGACGCTCTATGAGTTTGGTAGCAGCGGACGTGAGTCCGCTCAAATTGAACATCAGGTTGCCCAAGGAAGTCAAAGCCGACTCACGTCGGCTGCTACGCCGATTTATTTCTTCCTCATGGAATTTGTGGACGGCGTGAACCTGCGCCAGTTGTTGCAAGCCGGACGAATTTTCGCGCGCGAGGCGCTGGCCATCGTGCCGCAGATTTGCGACGCGCTGCAATTCGCGCACGACCAGGGCATCGTCCATCGCGACATCAAGCCGGAAAATATTTTGCTCGACCGGCGTGGGCGCGTGAAGGTGGCGGATTTTGGGCTGGCGAAAATTGTGGGTGATGTAGGACAGGCGTCGCGCCTGTCACAAACTTCAGAGAAATCCGCGCCTCAAGGCGGACAGGCTGAAAAAACGGAGACAGGCGCGACGCCTGTCCTACGCGATCTCACCGACGCGGGTAAGGTGATGGGCACGCCGAACTATATGTCGCCGGAGCAAAAGGAAAATCCCGGCGAAGTGGACAATCGCGCGGACATTTACGCACTGGGCGTCGTTTTCTATCAAATGCTGACCGGCGAACTGCCCGGCAAGAAAATCGCGCCGCCATCAACGAAAGTTCAGATTGACGTGCGGCTGGATGAAATTGTTTTGCGCGCGCTGGAAAAAAATCCCGAACTTCGCTACCAGCAGGTCAGCGAAGTCAAGACATGCGTGGAGAACATTCTGACCAATCCAATAAATCAGCCATTACCTTCAAAAATAAGCAAGCCTATGAACTCGAACCTCAAAAAGAACACAGACATTGCCATAGTTGTATTGACCATAATCGTCTGCATCATCGCTGGCTGGTTTATTTTCCGGAAACCGGCGCACTCGCCAGGATTGGTAAGCAAACTCAATCTTGAACCTGCCGCTTCCGCCGAAACTTGGTCGCCCACGCTCGCGCCGGGCGAGAAGCCGGACCTGCAAAAAATTCTGGACGATGCAAAAACCTTGATGGATCAAGGCCGTTACGAAGAATCGTTGCAGCGACACATCTGGCACTTCAACCATGCGGCGGAATTTGGCGACTCGTATCAAAGTGTCGTCCGCCTGACCTCCGGGCTTTCGGATTGGGAAGAATTGGGACGACGCTACCCGAAAGCGAAGCAGGCGCTGATCGAAATCAGGGACAGCCGGACGCAACAGCTTGCCGCCGGGCAGGGCTATTCCGAAATGTTCCATGAGGTGCAGGCCATCAATCACGAACTGCAAGACGACGATGCGACGGTGTTGCTCTTCAAAACCATTTACGCGAAGGATCCCAAACTGGCCGGACAAAATTATTTTTGGGTGGAAGACTTGTTGCTGCAAAAAGGAGAATACGATTTGCTGTTGGATTGCATGGGCGATCCGCAGGCGCACTTCGAGTCCGCCCGCCGTGGTTTTGAGATGCAAATCGAATCGCAGCAACGCATGGCGGAAATGCGGAAAAAATATCCCGTGCCGACGCCGCCGTTTGCCGGCGCGTTCCACCCGCCCGACATGGGGCAGATGGCGACGAATAACTTTATCGGACAGGTCCGCAAACTGGTTGAAATCCTCGTGGCCACGGATCACAAGGCCGACGCGGAAAAAATTCAAGGCGAAGCGTTGGGAGTTTTGGACGACGCACGATTGAAATCGGCGGTGAGCGATGCGGAAAGACAAATCCAGAAGCGCGCCACTTCAAAATCAGTTTCCCCATCAACAGTGCCGGTATCAAAACCTGCTGACGTGCGCGAGGCCGAAGCCACGCTTGCCGAATTGAAAGTTGATTTTAGCACCAATAATCCAGCAGTTCAAAGACAGTCCGCCCGAATCAAGGAATTGGAACGTCTGACGCGCGAAGAACCAAACGCACCCACCGACGTGCGGGGGGCAAAAGTGAAACTGGCGGAACTGCGCGTTGATCTTGGCGAACAAAACCCGACTGTTCAAACAGCACTGGCCCGCGTGAACGAACTTGAGCGAATGACAAAAGAAGAACCCGGCGCGCCTGCAGATTTGCGTGAAGCCAAGGCGCATCTCGCGGAGCTGCGCGTGAATTATGGCGAACAAAACCCAGTCGTTCAGGAAGCATTGGCCAGAATAAAAGTTTTAGAGCAAAAGTAATTTGACCTCCGAACATTCCAGTCATCCGACGTCCGCGCCGGGCGATGTCTTTGCCACGACGCACTGGACGGTCGTGCTCGCGGCGGGCAAGCGCTCGACGCCGCAAGCCGGTTTGGCGTTGGAGGAACTTTGCCGCACTTATTGGTTTCCGCTTTACGCCTACGTCCGGCGGCGCGGCCACAACAAGGAGGACGCGGAGGATTCCGTGCAGGCGTTCTTTGCGCGGTTTCTGGAAAAGAATTATCTCGCCGGCTTGAGCGCGGAACGCGGACGCTTTCGCGCGTTCCTGCTCGCGTCGTTGAAACATTTCCTCATCAACGAATGGAAGAAGTCGCAACGGCTCAAGCGCGGCGGCGGCGAAAAATTGCTCTCGCTTGACTGGGAGACGGCGGACACAAAGTTTCAGGTCGCCACCGTGAACGAGCCGAGTCCGGACAAGGCGTTCGACCGCGAATGGGCGCTGGCGTTGCTGGCCAAGGTCATCGGGCGTTTGCAAACGGAATGTGAAACCGATGGCAAGGCGAAGCTGTTTGAGCAGTTGAAAGTATTTTTGACCACGGGCAGGAGTGAATCGTCATACTCGGAAACGGCAAAGAAATCATGCATGGAGGAAACCGCTGTGCGCGTGGCGGTTCACCGCCTGCGGAAGCGTTACCGGCAGTTGCTCCGCGACGAAATCGCGCAAACGCTGTCCGAGGCGGGAGACGTGGACGAGGAGATGCGGGCGTTGTTCGGCGCGTTCGCTTCGTGAGCGCAAAACTCAAATTTGCCAAACGCGGGAATTCTGGTAATCCTAGCGTGTGAATTTCTTAATTCAACACGGCGGACTGTGTGACATTTACGACAAGGTGGCCGCGGGCGAGCGCATTTCCGAGGCCGATGCGTTGCGGCTGTTTGAATCGAAAGACTTGAACGCCGTCGGTGCCATCGCGGATTTTGCACGGCAGAAACAGGCCGGCAACAACCGCGCCAGCTTCATCATTAATTGTTACATCAATTATTCCAATTACTGCATTTTGTCGTGCCAGTTTTGTTCCTTCGCGCGCAAGAAACGTGACGCCGACGGTTTTCAATTGTCGGTCGAAGAAATGGTCGCGAAAGCGCGCGAAGCCTTGAAACTGGGCATCACGGAACTCCACATCGTCGGCGGCCTGCACCCGTCGCTGCCGTTCGGCTATTACACGGACATGCTGAAAGCATTGCGGGCGCTCAATGAGGAAATGGGGGGCGCGACCGTCCCGGTCGCATCGGATGGCGTCCCGCCAGCCGAATCCCGCGAGCGACAAAATGGTTTCAGCGAGACACTGGAACCTGCGGGCGTGACGCCCGCTCCCCCCAATTCCAAACCACGTCTGCATCTTAAATGTTTCACCGCGATTGAAATTTTGCATCTCGCGTGGCTCGCGAAAAAATCCGTCTTGGAAACGCTCACCGAATTGAAAGCCGCCGGCCTGGATTCTCTCACGGGCGGCGGCGCGGAAATTTTCCGCAAGGAGGTCCGTTCGCAGATCGCGAAAGGAAAAGAATCCGCCGAGGAATATCTCGACGTGCATCGGCAATGGCACAAGCTCGGCCAGCGCAGCACTTGCACGATGCTTTACGGCCACGTCGAAAATCTCGCCGACCGCGTGGACCACCTGCGGCAATTGCGCGCATTGCAGGACGAGACGCACGGCTTCTGCGGCTTCGTGCCGCTGGCGTATCATCCGCAGGACAACGACATTCCCGTAGAACATCCGCCGACCGGATTTGATTCGCTGCGCACGATTGCCGTCAGCCGCATCTATCTCGATAATTTTCCGCACATCACGGCTTATTGGGTCGGCCTCGGCATGAAGCTCGCGCAAGTCGCGTTGAGTTATGGCGCGGACGATTTGCACGGCACGATCATCGAGGAACACATTTTTCACATGGCCGGCGCGACCTCGCCGCAATTGCAGACCGAGGCGGCCATGCTCAAAGCCATCCGCGAAGCCGGTCGGACGCCGGTGCAACGGAATACTTTCTACGAGCCGATTAGGATTTTGGAAAATGCGACTGCGGCTGAAACAACTAAAAATTCCGCGCGCTCGAAAATGCTTGAAGACAATCTGGCGACGGCGTGAAATTATGATTTCCCGCTTTCGTTCGCGGCAGAAATGGCTCGCTGCACATTTTGAATTTTTGCCGGGCTTTCTTTCAGCAGATTTTTGCGCGTGTCGGCCGGCATTTCAATTGACATAAAATTTCCCGGCGTCCAGTTTCTAGCCCGGCTTTTTCCTCGCGCGCGAACATGACAGACGACAATGGCAATTCCGATTCATCCGGCCTGATGGCGTTGCGCCGTTATGTGCCGCTCGCGGCGTCGTTGGCCGCCATCCTGACCGTCCTGATGATTCCGTTGAGGATCATCCAATACGGCTACCTGCCGGGCGATGATGCGCTGCGCCATGCGGCAAAGGCGGTGAGCGGCAGGCCGTGGCCGGAAATCCTCGTGCTCAACGGAAATTACATTGACCACGAGTTCGGCTGGAACCTGCTGTTGCGGCATATTTATCTGTGGACAAACTGGAACGCGGAATATCTGGTGATTTTTTCGGTGGTGACGCTGTTCATCATCGTCGGCTGGTCGGCGATGGTCTGCCTGAAACGGCCTGAAGCGTGGCTGGCGGCGATGGTTTTGATTTCGCTGGTGTCCGATCTCCTGCCGCGCCTTTTGCTCGGCCGTCCGTTTGTCCTGACAATCTCGGCGCTGGTCGTGATTTTTATGATGTGGCGGCGGCATGGCCCGGCACCGCCAAAATGGCAGAATATTTTCTGGATGACGCCGCTGATCGCGCTGGCGGTTTATTTGCACGGCACATGGTATTTGTGGGCGCTGCCGGTCGCGGCGTTTTTTCTGGCGGGACAATTCCGCTGGTGCTTCATGCTGGCCGGAAGCTGGATTGCCGGGACAATTTTAGGTTCGACGCTCACCGGCCATCCGATTGAAAGCATTTTGCAGGCGGTGCAGGTGGCGTTTCGCGCCGTGGGGCTGCACCAGACGCAAAGCACGCTGGTCTTGGAATTGCAGCCTTCCGGCGGCGACATTTACTCGATCATTTTGCTTGGCGGCTTGCTGATTGCGCGCCAACTGCTGAAGCTGGACGCGCAGCCGCTGCATCGCAACCCGGCGTTCTGGCTCGTTGCCATATGCTGGGTGCTGGGCTGCGAAACGTCGCGTTTCTGGGAAGACTGGGGATTGCCCGCGCTGATGGTTTTGATCGCGTGCGATTTGCAATTGATTTTTCAATCGCGCTTCGCGGCGGACTCTTTCAAGCGTCTCGGTCTGGTGTGCGGACTGGCGCTGGCGGCCTATGCCGTCACCACGAACGATGCTGGCAGCCGATGGACGCATAATTTGACTCAACAATATCTCTCGTTGGCGGAGCATCCCGAACTCGAAGGCTGGATGCCGGAAAAAAACGGCGTCCTTTATTCCGCCGACATGACGATTTTTTACCAGACATTCTATAAAAATCCGAACGGCGGCTGGCGCTACATCCTCGGCTTTGAGTCAACGTGGATGCCCGCCGGGGATTTTGAAGTCTATCACAAAGTCCTGTGGAACTTTGGCGACGCCAAGGCCTACAAACCGTGGGTGGACAAAATGCGCCCGCAAGACCGCCTTGTCATTCGCGGCGGGCGCGGCGACCAGCCCAACATCCCGCAACTCGAATGGAACTACGGCGTCAGCGGCATCTGGATCGGGCGATTGCCGCGCACCAACTCGTCGCTGTCCGCGCCGGAAATTCCCGCGCCGTCCGCGCATTGAAAATTCACATGGCAGATGAAAATGGCAATTTTGGTTCTGCGGAGTCCGACCCGCTTCGACGCTATGTGCCGCTCGCGGCCTGGGTGATTGCCATTTTTACCGTCCTCGTCATTCCGCTGAAAATCATCAGCTACGGCTACCTGCCGGTGGATGACATTCTGGGGGATTCGGCAAAGGCGGTCAGCGGCAAACCGTGGCCGGAAATTCTTGTGCTGCGCCCCGCGTTCATAATGGATCACCACATCGGCTGGCACTGGCTGTTGCGGGAGATTTATCTCTGGAGCCATTGCAGCACGGAGTCGCTGGTTTTGGTGGCGGTGGCGGGAATGTTCGTCTTGAGCGGCTGGTCGGCGATGGCGTGCCTGAAACGGCCGGAGGCGTGGCTGGCGACATTGATTGTGTTCGGCCTGTCGTCCCCAGTCATCCAACGGCTCATGCTCGGACGCCAGTTTGCCCTGACGCTGACGGCGCTGGTGGTGATCCTCCTGTTGTGGCAGCGCCACGGTTCGACGCCGCCGAAATGGGGGACGTTCGCGTGGATGACGGCCTTGATCACGCTCACGGTTTTTCTGCACGGCGTCTGGTATCTATGGGCGCTGCCGGTCGCGGCGTTTTTTCTCGCGCGACAATTCCGCTGGTGCTTCATGCTGGCGGCGTCCTGCGTCGTGGGAACAATCCTGGCTTCCGCACTCACCGGCCATCCCGTGGAATACATCTGGCAGGCCTTAAAACTGGCGCTCCGCGTCGAGTCAATCCACCGCACGCAAAGCACGCTCGTCCAGGAAATGAAACCGGCCGCCGGAAATTTCCTGGGACTGCTGCTGCTCGGATTCTTGCTGGTCGCGCGCCAGCTTGCAAAAATAAACGCGCCGCCCATGACGCGAAACCCGGCGTTCTGGCTCATGGCCATGTGCTGGGTGCTTGGATGCCAGACCGTCCGTTTCTGGCTGGACTGGGGCGCGCCCGCGCTGATGGTTTTGATGGCCGGCGATCTGCAATTGTTTTTGCAGTCGCGCTTCGCCGAGGATTCGTTCAAGCGGCTTGGCCTCGTCTGCGGACTTGCGCTCGCGACTTATGCCGTCAGCACGAATGATGTCAACAGCCGCTGGACATTCAATCTGCCGCAGCAATATCTGACCTTGAAGGAACATCCCGACACCCTCAAAGGCTGGATGCCCGGCAAAGGCGGAATTCTTTATTCCCCCGACATGACGATTTTCTACCAGACATTTTTCAAAAATCCGAATGGCGACTGGCGTTACGCCGTCGGCTTTGAACCCGCGTTCATGACGGACGAGGATTTCGCCGTCTATCAAAATTTCCTCTGGAACGACGGCGACGCCAAAGCCCTCAAGCCATGGGTGGACAAAATGCGGCTCCAGGACCGTCTCGTGTCCCGCGCCCCGCGCAACGCGCCGCCGGGAATCCCGCAATTGGAGTGGAACTATGCCGTGAGCGGCATCTGGATCGGACGTCTGCCGCGCAACGACACCAACGGCGCTCCTGCGACAATTCCCGCGACGGAAGCGCGGACAAATTCTCCAAGCTCAAAGCAGTGACAGTTCGTCGAATTGTTTTGCGAGCGCAAAATCCTTTTTCGTCAGTCCGCCCGCGTCGTGCGTCGTGAGCGCGAGCGTCACCTTGTTCCAGCGGATGTCAATGTCGGGATGATGCTGTTCCTCCTCGGCGAGTTGCGCGACCGCGTCCACGAACTTCATCGCGGCTGGAAAATCCTTGAATTGGAACGTCCGTGAAATGACATCGGCTTTCCTTTTCCAGCCAGGAATTTTGCCGAGCGCGGATTTGATTTGAACTGCGTTTAATTTATTCATGGCTCAAAGCTCGCCGCAAAGCCGGCGTTTGGCAAATGACTTTGCGGGAAGAAATCAAAACCATTCCTTGCGCCCGTCCACATAAATCCGCACGAATTCCCCGTCCGATTTCGTCAGATAAATGATGCCTTCGATGAGGCCGATGATGTGAATGACGAAATAAGCAGGCCAGAGCACGCACGTCAGAAAAATGCTGCACAAACTGACCGCCAGCATGATTCCGCCGGCGGCGTTGTAACCCAGGATGAACTTATGGACGCCAAAACCGCCGAGCAAAATCCCGCAGATGCCGGCGGCAACTTTGTTTGACGCGCGCGACGCGATGGATTGCGGGGGCGGCGCAATGGCCGGCGGAACATTTCCCGTTTCGGAAATCAATTCTGGAAACGTCCCGAGCGGCTTCCACCCGGGCGAACCTTCGGCTTGAACGAGCGTCTGCGCGTTGACACGGTTCACGGCCAGCCAGCGGCGGATTTCTTCCGCGCCAATCGGCCCGTATTCCCGTCCGTCTGTTCCGATGATTTTATACATAATGTGCCTTTCCAGTTTTCATTCGGACAAAAACATTCTAAAAAAGTTTCGGCGGTTTGTCAGTCAAATCCGCAAGCCGCGGCGGAACTTTTTGCGGGTTTCTGCGCTCTGCCGTCTTTGCCTGCAGCACCAGACTCACGCAAGTGATCATCGCCCACAGCCAGCTTACGCCAAAACTGATGACTCCCCATTTCAACAGCCAGCCGGATGCAGTTTGCGGAATCGGTTCATCGGCTTGCGCCAGATAAATCCGGTAAGACCACCCGATGACCCACGCGCAAATCAAAACACAACTGGCAACCGCCAGCGACAACTGGCTGATGCCGGTAAAAATCCGTCCTGCCTTCAGCGACCCGACGCCCGGCGATGCCAGATTTTGCATGACGCACGCCCAGGCTCGGTCGCGGCTCAATGGACGTTCAGACGGAACAGGCATCGTCGTTCAACTGAATTGCGACTTCACATCCGGCTTTCTCAAAACCACCAGCGCCCAGATGCCAAAAGCCAGTCCAAGCACATAGCCGCAGCAAGGCGTCAGGCACGGCACCGTTGACAGCGTGGCGGCGGCCAGGGCGAATTCGTAGCTTTGCAGCGACTTCATCTTTTTTGCGCCAATCAGGATCAAGGCCGATATAGCCAGCTCGACGAGAATGTTGACGATGCCCAGCGGACCATACATCAGATGGATTATTTTTTGCATGAATTGTTCGATTTGGGGATTGTTAAGCTGCGCCAGTTCCGCATTGACCTCTTGCAGGTTCGGGATAAAAAACATCATGTCAACCAGGCTCCACAGCGCGAGGATGAGGTTGAGAATGGCTGTCACCATCAAAGCCACGGCGGGAACCTTGATTCTTTGCAACGCAGCTTCGCGGCCGCCGATGCCCGCCGGACTTAACGGCGGCGGCGCGCTCGCAAGTTGCGCGCTCGCAGCAAAAACATCGGCAAATTCAGGAAAATTCGAGAGCGTGCGGAACTCCGCATCGCTTTCCGACTTCGCCAGCGACTGCGCGTTGAGCCGGCCCTCGGAAATCCAGTTGCGCACATCCTCGCCCGTGATCGGGCCGTATTGTTTTCCGTCGCCGCCGATGATGGTGTAGTTGGCCATAAAATTTTCCCGCGTTTGATGACTTTTAATTCATTGAACACGAACCCGCAAGTTTCGTTTCGCTAATTATTCCGCACGAACAATTTTCCCGGCAATTGTTTCACGACGCGTTTCATTTCCAAACTCAACAACGCCACCGAAACCGCCGAACTCGGCAGCCCGCTTTTGCGGATCACCTCGTCGATCGTCCGCTCCTCGTGGTCAAGCGCGTCAAAAACTTTCTTTTCGCTCTCGCTCAATTCAATCGCAGGCAAAATTCCCGTCTCGCCCGGCGACGGCGGGCGGTTGCTCGTCGGAAACAAATACTCGAACTCGCTCAATATGTCCTCCGCGCCTTCACACAACTTCGCGCCTTTTTTGATCAAGTCGTGACAGCCTTTGCTGCGCGGCGAATCAATTCTGCCGGGAACTGCAAAAACCTGCCGGCCAGCTTCGACGGCCATATTTGCGGTAATCAAAGCGCCGCTCGTGGAATTCGCCTCGACAACGACTGTTCCCAAAGTCATGCCCGCGACGATGCGGTTGCGGATCGGAAAAGTCTGTTTGTCCGCCGGACGGTTGAACGGAAATTGCGTGATGACCGCGCCGTTTTCCGAAATGCGTTGAAACAATTCCGCATTTTCCGTCGGGAAAACTAAATTTATTCCGGTTCCTAAAACTGCAATTGTTCTTCCTTTTGCCGAAAGCGCGCCCTGGTGCGCCGCCGTGTCAATGCCGCGCGCGCCACCGCTCACCACCGTCACGCCGACATAGGCGAGCTGATACGCCAGCTTGCGCGCGGTCTCGATGCCGTAATGCGTCGTCTGCCGCGAGCCGACCATCGCCACGGCGTTCTTGTCCTTCGCGGTCAGTTCGCCTTTGCAATACAGCACGAGCGGCGGATCGTAAATCTCGCGGAGCAGTGCGGGATAATTTTCATCTGCGGAAATCAAAACGTGGCAGCCGAATTCCGAAATGCGCTTCAATTCGCCCGCGAGGTCAACGGATTTTTCCCAGTTGGCAATCGCCTGGGCGGTTTCGTCGCCGATGTTGCGGACGCGGAGCAGTTCGGATTTTGAGGCGGTGAGTATTTTTGGCGCGTCGCCGAAATGTTCGAGCAGCAGCCGCGCGCGCACCGGCCCGACGTGCCCGATCATGTTCAATGCGACAAATGCCTCGCGGGAATCCATGCCGGATTAAAGTGTTTCAAGTGGCAAGTTTCAAGTTCCAAAACAGTCTCGCCACGCCCGGCGTTTGTTGCAAAACTGCGCGCAATGAGAATCCTCGCCCTCGATCACGGAAGCAAGCGCGTCGGCGTCGCGGTCAGCGACGAAACCAAGACCATCGCGCAGCCGCTGGAATACATTCTTGCCGAGCCGTTCGCGGATTTTCTGGCGCGGCTGAAAAAAATTCTCGTTGAGAAGGAGATTGATCTCATCCTCATCGGTCTGCCGCGCAACATGGACGGCAGCCACGGCCCGGCGGCGCAGAAAGTTGAAGCCTTCGTCGCCGTGTTGAAAACGGCCATCACCGTGCCCGTCAAAATGTGGGACGAGCGGCTGACGAGTTCGCAGGCGAACAAGATATTGATCCAAGGCGGCGTCCGCCGCGACAAGCGCAAAGAGAAAGTGGACAAAATGGCGGCGGCGATCTTGTTGCAAAGCTATTTGGATGGAATTTAACCACCAAGACACCAAGTTTATGAAGCCACAGAGACACAGAGTCGCAGAGGAAAAAACGATTTTTAATCTCTGTGCCTCTGTGCCTCTGTGGCAAAAAGTTTTTTTCTTCGCGCCTTGGTGCCTTTGTGGTTTATGAATCTGAAATTCAAATTGACCATCGCCTACGACGGCACGGCTTATCAAGGCTGGCAGGTGCAGAAGATCGGCACCGGCGTGCAGGAAAAAATCGAGGCTGCGCTCGGCGAGATGTTTCCGGGCGTAAAGCGCATCCACAGTTCCAGCCGCACGGACACCGGCGTCCACGCGCTCGGCATGGTGGCGCACGCGGAGATTCCGCACACGGAATTCAAGATGCCCGTCGCCCGGCTCGCTCTCGCGCTCAACGCCTTTTTGCCGGACGACATCCGCGTGCTCTCGACGGTGCGCGTGCCGGAAAAATTTCACGCGCGCTTCGATGCGACGGGCAAGCAGTATCGCTACTTTGTCTGGAATCATCAGGCCATGAACCCGTTGCTGCAAAATCGCGCGTGGCATTTTCCCGTGAAGCTGGATTTGGCAAAAATGCGCGAGGCGGCGAAATTGTTTCTGGGCAGGCATGATTTCAAATCGTTCGCCGGCACGCGCAGCTATGAAATGAAATCCAACGTGCGCACGCTCACGCGCTGCGACATCAAAAAATCCGGCGCACAAATCACGTTCATCATCGAAGGCGACGGGTTTCTCTACAAGATGTGCCGGGGCATCGTGGGAACGTTGGTGCAGGTCGGCCAGGGAAAGATTCCGCCGGCGCGCATGGAAGCAATTCTGGCGAGTCGTGACCGCCGCGTGGCCGGCATGACCGCACCGGCGCATGGTTTGGTTTTGTGGAAAGTTTTTTATTCACCGCAGAGACGCAGAGACACAGAGCGAAAAGAAAAATAATTTCTCTGCGACTCTGTGCCTCTGTGGCAAAAAATCATGAACATTGTTTTAGTTGAACCGGAAATTCCGCCGAACACGGGCAACGTGGCGCGGCTCTGCGCCGCGACGAAGTCCGTTTTGCATTTGATCGAGCCGTTCGGCTTCAAGCTGGACGACGCGCAACTGAAACGCGCGGGCATGGATTACTGGCGGCACGTTGAATGGCATCGCTGGAAAAACTGGAACGAGTTTGAATTGGCCCACAAAGCCGGCGCTGCGCGGTTTTGGTTTGCCGAGTCCGGCGGCGGCAAAATTTACAGCGAAGTTAAATTCTCGCCGGACAATTTTTTGATTTTCGGGCGCGAGACGGCGGGATTACCGAAAGAATTATTGGAAAAATATCGCGGGCGCTGGCTGCGTATTCCGATGTTCAACGACAAGTCTCGTTCGCTGAATTTATCGAACTGCGTCGCGCTGGTTTTATTCGAGGCGTTGCGGCAGCAGGGTTTTCAAGGCGAGATTCGTTGAATCGTTTCATGGTGTCCGATTTAACGATTGAACGGTTCGCGATGTAACGACTAACATTCAGAAATGGGCGGTTGGCGCAGCGGTAGCGCAGCTCCTTTACACGGAGACGGTCGGGGGTTCGAATCCCTCATCGCCCACCATCTTCCAAAGTCCCGTCACGGCGCAGCTTCATTTTTCGCCCGCGCCACTCGACGGTGCTTCCGGTGAACGCGCAAATCCAGAGCGCCGCTTGAAGAAAATCCTTCACCGGCACGAGCCAGAACGGAGAAACCAATTTTCGCTTCGGCGTGAAACGGTGTTGCAGATTTTGAGCGATGACAATCCGCAAAAGCAAAAATGCAACCGCCGTCAGTGGCGCGTAAAAAGTTTTTGTCGCGACGAGCGAAACAAAAAGCCAGAGCAGCGGCCAAATCGTGGCGTTGGATAAAATGCTGAAAAAATACGGCAGCGGACGGCACACGCGGATGGTGCGCGCCCAGCGGAGTTGGTGCTTCCAAACTTGAGTCCAGTTCATCGGAGCGTCCCAACATTCCACGACGACGGGACAGAGCGCGATGAGCCATCCGTTTTTGAAAATACGGTTGCCGAGCTGGTAATCGTCGGCGAGGCAATTGGCGAGGGATTTGAACCCGCCGATTTCCGCGAGCGCATTTCGCCGCACTAAAATTGCCGCGCCGAGCGCGAAATCCAACGGCTTTAAGGTTTGGGATTGCAGGACCTGGCTCCAGAAATCGGAGTTGATGGCGACGACCTCCCATTGCATTGCGGTTGTCGTCGGATTTGCAAGGCGGTAAAAACAATTCACCAGCCCGGCTTTTTCATCGCGAAGCGACGTGACGAAATTGGCAAGGAAATCCGGCGGCACGCGCACGTCGGCGTCGCAAATCAGGATCAAATCATGTCTGGCGTGCCGTTCAAGCTGGGCGATTTTGGAGACTTTGGCGTTCGCGCCGAGCGGTTCGCTGCAAACGATCAATTGTGCGTCGCTTGCGATATCTTTCTGAAGGAGTTCTTCAACGATTTTGCATACGGGATCTTTTGCATCCGCGACGCCGAAGAGGATTTGCTGCTGGCCTGAATAATTTTGGTTAAGCCAGCTTTGAAGCGATCCGGCGGTGGTGTCGTCGCAGCCTTTGAGCGGTTTGAGGATGGAAATGGCGGGCGCAAAAGTTGAACCGGCAGTTCGTTGATGCAGCGGGAATTTTCGCGCGGCGAGAAACTGCCAGAGCAGGAGCGCAAAACTTAAAATGGCGGACGCGGCAAAAATTGCGTTGGGAAGATTCACTGGCGCAAAGGAAACGAAAAATCAGAGGGCGATGCCAGCGATTTTCACAGGTCTAAAGTAGAAAGTTGAGCCACCGCCAACCCGCGACATGAACCGCGACGACAGAACGGCCAACAGCAAGTCACTGGCTCCTGCTGATTATCAGGCCACATGGCTTTCGTCATGTAGAATTCTGTGTGGTGGAAAAGGACAGCACGCGACGCGAAAAAGTGAAGTCACGCCGGTGTTCCTGGCTTAAAACAAGCTCTGGCTTACGGCTGCGTCGGCGGGTTTTTGCCCTGCGCGACGTCAATGATCGCCTGATATGCCGGCTTCGGGTTGAGCTGGCCATCAAACACAAGCGGAGCCTGGCCCCGGCGCCATGACCGGGTGTCGCTAATGCCCCAGAATGTCACCCGCGAGATGGACTTTGCATGACGTTCGAAGATTTCAAACAGCTTGGCATAAACCTGTGCCTGCTTTTGGAGTTCCTCGGCGGTAATTGTTGCGCCGCCGCCGCCGCCACGACCACCAGCCGCGGGTGGAGGATTGCCGCCAAAAAGCGCATAATAGGACTGGCCAGGCGTTGCGTTCATGGTGGTCTTTTGATCGCTGGTGATCGCAGGGGCGACCTTGGTTACTCCTTTGCTGTAACGGAGCATTGCGATATCGGTCTGGATGTTCGCCACCGCCTCCAATTTGGAGCGGACAGCAGCGTCGTCCTTGGCCAGAACTGCGGTAAGCACATCCTTCTGGGCTGCGGTCAGTTTGTCCTGCAAGGCAGTAAGGTCGGCCTGGTTCGCCGTGATGGCAGTGTTCAACTGCGTGGTCTGATCAGCCGTCAAGGCACCGCCGCCACGACCGAATCCACCACCAGCACCACCGGCGTTGAAAGCGCCGCTGTTGCCGCCGGTGGCCACCACGTCCAGCTCGCTGATGGCCACCTTCAGCCCCAGCGACTCATAGTCGGTAATCGCCTTTTCAACGTCAGCGAGATCGGTATCCAGATGCCAATGGCCCTGTATGCCCACGCCGTTGATGGGCGCGCCGTCCTTGATCATGCGTTTGAGCAGCGACATTGAAGCAGCGTGTTTGCCTGTGTTCCGAACGGCACCCTGCTCAATGTTGTAATCGTTGTAATAGAGCTGGGCGTTCGGATCGGCCTGATGCGCCCACTTGAACGCCATGGTCAAGTAGTTCGATCCAATCACATGATACCAACTGTCGTTCCGCAAGTTATCCGGCTGGCCGTTGTTGCTGCGGTCATCAATAGCTTCGTTGACCACGTCCCAGCCATAGACTTTACCCTTGTAATGCCCGACCACCGTTGCGATGTGGTTGCTCAACCGCTTCATGGCCAGTTCGCGGGACACCGGCCCGCCATTGGTTCCCTGAAAGAACCAGGGGGCCGTCTGGGTGTGCCAGGCCAGGTTATGGCCCCAGACCTGGATGTTGTTTGCTTCGCACCACGCCACCAATGCATCGGGGGTCGTGAAGTTAAAAACGTTCTCCGAGGGATGAATCGGCTGGGGCTTCATCGAATTCTCGGGCGTGATGATGTTGTAGTTGGCCTTGATGTTCGCCAGTTCCGCCGCCGAAAATCCACGAGGGACATCGGCTGCCGTGCCGATGAGGAATTTCCCGGCAAACGCGTCTTTTAGCCCCGCCACTTGATGCTTGCCTTCCTTCGTCGAGACGCAACCGCAGAGAGTCATGGCGCCGGCCAAGGCCAGCAATAGGGAAATCTTTGTTTTCATGCGCAGGACTATGCCCGCAACCCCGTGCCCGTCAAGCAAGAATCTGCATCATCCGCACACTTTGGCGCGACGCCATTGCTTTGCGGGAAAGCCGCCAGGCATCCGTGTCGGTTTAAACTTCAGGCACTTTGAATTCGGTATGTTCGTCGAGCACAAGGACGCCGTAGGGCGGCAGGTCGTAGTTGCCGGAGAAGTTGTTGCCGGTGAGAAAATCGTGCATGGGCTTGTAGAACTGGATGCGGACGGGCGAGTTCTGGTGGTTGAGCAGGAAAAAGACCCGCGTGCCATCCTTTTCCCTCATGCTGACCTCGACGTTTTCGGGAACCTTGAGCAGCGGATGCAGCGCGCACATCTGGCGCAGCCAGGTGACGAGGTCGTTGTAAAAATGCTGGTGGCTCATCGTGCCGATGTAAATGGCCTTGCCGAGGCCGAAGGTGTTCATCGTGATGGCGGGGCGACCGGCGTAAAAATCCTTCACATAGGTCGCAAGCACCTGGCAGCCTTTAGGCTCGATGATGTCGCACCAGAGTTTCGCCGGGTGCATATGGCTCGTGGTGAAAACGCCCTTGAAGGCGAGGTGGTTTTCCTCGCCGGGCGGCAGCGGATCGAATTCCAAAACTTCGAGGCCGAACAGGTCGGTCAGTTCGTTCGGGCAGCCGGTGTCGGGCGCGATGTGATGTTCGTTGACGAGGCCGGTGTTGAACGTGCCGACGAGCGTGCCGCCGTTCTGCACATAAAGCTTCAGGCAGTCGGCCTCGCCTGCGGCAAGGACATGGAGCGACGGCGCAAAGACGATCTTGTATTTCGACAAATCGTCGGTCGGCCTCGCGAAATCCACCTGGATGTTGCGGTCGTGAAGCGCGTTGTAGATGAGCTGGATGTGTTCGCGCAGGCTGAAAAACTTGTTCGGCTGGTTGGGCTGCTGCAACGCCCAGTCGTTCTCGTGGCTGTAAAGGATGCAGACTTCGGCAACGACTTTTGTGCCCATTATCGCGGGCGCGAGCAGTTTCAGTTCGTCGCCAAGCTGGCAGATTTCGCGGAAGACACGGCTGCTGCCCTCGACATGGTGCGGCAGAACAGCGCCAAAAAATTTTTCGCAGCCGATGCGCGGCTGTCGCCAGCGGAAAAAAAGGATGCCGCTCGCGCCGCGCGAGACAAGCTGGTAGGCGAAGAGCCGGATGAGTCCGGGGCGGACGAGGGCGTTCACGTCCTGCCAGTTGACCTGGCCGACTTTTTGTTCCATCGCCCAGAAACCGCAGTCATCATCGGGCGTTTTGATGCCGGTTTTTTTCAGCGAGCGCAACAGGTCAATGTCGCAGGCCAGTTCGGCGGTTTTCGCGCGCACGACGACGTTGCTTTCGACGGAGATAAAATCCACGGCGTCGGCCATGTCGAAATGGTCGTATTTGCGGAGGAACGCGCGCATCGTGACGGTCACGGGATGCTGCGGGCAGCGTTCGCGCAAAAGATCCGCCTGCATCTTGACGAACTGCACCATCGTGTCGCTGCTGAAACGGTTCCAGTCGAGCAGCAACGCCGGGTTGTGCGGCGCGGGCGAACGCATGGGCATCGGCACCTGGTCCCACGCCGTCACGGTCTGCGACCAGAAGCACAACCCAAGAAGTTCGTTGAGCCGGTCAACGGTCTCGTATTTGGCCTCCAGCCAGAGATGCCATTCCTTGCGCGTCGCCTCGTTGAAGGAAAATTCCGAATCGTTTCCGCCCATGCTGTTGTCAATCTGCCACGCGATGATCTGCGGATGATCGCCCAGCGCCTCGGCCATCGCGCTCACGATTTTTTTCGAGTAGTCCCAGAAAATGTCGCTCGAAAGACAAATCGCGCGGCGCGTGCCTTCGTGTTTGACGACGCCGTTTTCATCGAGCGGCAAAATTTCAGAATGTTTTTTGGCGAGCCAGATGGGCGGCGCGGCGGTGGGCGTGCCGAGAATCACCTTGATGCCGTGACGCGCCATGATGTCCATGACGCGGCGCAGCCAGAGGAAATCGTGCCTGCCCTCCTCGGGTTCGCAGACGCCCCAGGAAAACTCGCCGATGCGGACGACGTTGATGCCCGCCTTGGCCATCAAAGCGGCGTCCTGCTCCCAGGCCGCCTCGGGATTTTCGACGGTGCCGCCGTAGGGAAAAACCCACTGCTCGGGATAATAATCAACGCCAAAATACATAACTTTGACTTTCGGGCTTCTGACCAACAATAAAATCAAAACGCCGCGCTTGCAATGCAAAACTCGCTACGGATGAATTATGCCTTTGACAAATAAAACTGGTAGGGCGCGTCACTCCGTGCGCGCCGTCATTGGACAATTTACCGCGCTCGCGACGGGCAGAGGACTGCCCGCCCTACCGTTTGGCGCAATTGTTTGTCAAAGGCATAATCCCGGCAAAGACTTGAAACTAATTTTTGGTTTGCCATAATCAACTTCAAATGGTTTCGAGTGTTTCCAAAAAATCCGCGAAACGGTTCAGCGAGGCGGACGTCTGGCGCGCGTTCGGCGCGGGCTGGCGTCCGTTGTGGGCGGGCTTTCGCAAGGGCGGCTTCAGCGTCGAGTGGCACGGTTTCGAGTGCGAAGCGCCGCTGGATTTGGCCGGAAGTTTTCATCCCGACAGCGTTGAGATTTGCCTGAACCTCGACGGTCATGCGGAATTTTCATTGGCCGGGAAAAAATCGGAACTGCCGCCCGCCAGCGCGACTTTTTATTTTTCGGGATGCGAGCAACTGAACGCGCGCCGATTGGCGCAGCAGCGGCATCAATTCGTCACCGTGGAAATCTCCAAGGAATTTTTGAAGCGCCGCGTCAGCGAAACAAAAACCGGACTGCACCCGCAAATCCAGTCCGCGCTCGCTGGAAAAAACGGCGCGAGCAAAATCGCCGAAGTCCGCAAGCTCACGGCGGAGCAGCAGCGGTTGATTCCAAGTTTGAAAAATTCTCCCGCGCCGCTGGCCGGACGCGCCGTGTAGTTCGAGAGCAAGGTTTTGGAATTGATGGCGGAATTTTTCTTCGTGCCGGTTGAGGACGAATTTTTCTGCGAACGACAGAAGCGCATCGCCAACGAGCGCGTGCAGCGGGTGATTGAATTGCTGCGCGGCAATCTTTCCGAGCCGCCCGATTTGCTGGAACTCGGCAGGCGAGTCGGTTGCAGCCCGTTTTATTTGAGCCGGACATTTTCGCAGGAACTCGGCGTGACGATCTCGCAATATCTGCGCCAGTTGCGGATGGAGCGCGCGGCGGAACTGCTGCGCTCCGGCAAGTTCAACGTGACCGAGGCCGCGCTGGAAGTCGGCTATTCGTGCATGAGCCATTTCAGCCAGGCGTTCTGCCAGACGATGGGCTGCTGCCCGAATCTGTATCCGCTGATCAAACCGTTGGTGAAAAAAATCGTGTAACCAACTGCGGCGCGGTTCAGTCTATAAATCCGACCACCTGTGAATTGACTTGGTGGAACCATTTATAAAATTATGAAAAAACTCATGTTGATCCTGACGGTGGCGGTTATCGCCTGTTTTGCGACGCAAGCGCAGGCTTGCCAGGGCAAAGGCAAACAACACAAAGGGCATCACGCGCTCCATCACGGCAAGCATCACAAGGCTTGAACCTGAAGAAGATTTAGCGGGGAATAATTCAAAAGCCGGGCCATGAAAATGGTTCGGCTTTTTGTTTGCGTTGTATGGCTGCAAGCAGGGTGCAATCCACCGTCAGTAAATGGCAACCCGCCGGAAGCGGACAAAAAATCTTTCTGCCAGCATCTTGGCATGAAGAAAAATGCGAGACGCGGATTTGCTTTGATTGAATTGCTCGTGGTGATCGCCATCATCGCGATTCTGGCGGCGATGCTTTTGCCCGCGCTGGCCAAGGCGAAGGAAAAGGCCAACCGCATTGTTTGTTTGAGCAACCTTAAACAATGGGATCTCGCGCTCGATATGTATCTGGATGACTACAATCAAATCTTTCCCGATTTCAGCATCGCCAACAGCACGCCCGGCGCACGCAGCGGTTACGATCAAGACAACATCCATTGGACTGACCTCGCCGGTTTTGCGGCGGGCGGCTACGGAAACAGTGCATGGTTCAATGCCCTGCCGCCGTATGTTTCACAAAAGGCGCTTTGGCAATACGCGGTCAACCCCGCTAATTTCGTGAATGGCCGCAGTATTTTCAATTGTCCCACCGCCACTTTTCTGCCCGCAGAGGTGGACCCGTTGTATCGCGTGGCGTTCAGTTATGGCATCAATTTCAAGGGCACCAACGGCGCGGTTCCTGCGGGATTGCCCTTCAAAGCCACGATGGTATTGCATCCTTCTGCGTTCGTCTTTTTCTCGGACGATCGGGCCAACTCCGGTGAAACCCCGTTTTATGGCGCGAAGCCCCTCAACGATCTGGGCGCCCGCGCGGTTCGCTCAACCATCTCTCCTCGCGCCACGCCGCCGGTGCGAACCTCACATTTCTTGACGGCCACTCGGCCTATTTCAAATACACCTATATGGCCTATCAGAAAGGCACGAAGATCGGCGATCCCGGTAACCCGGACATCAATTGGTCTTACGACGGCACGCCTTCTCAATAATCAATTCATGACTGTTCCAGACGGCTGAAATCCGCTCACAACAATTCCAGCACGCGATGCAACTCCGCGTCCGTGTTGTAGAAATGCGGCGAAAGACGGATGTAATTCTGCCCTTTGCGGCCAGTCCGCAGCGAGGCGACAATTCCGGCTCCGGTAAATTTTTGATTCAACGCTGCCAAATCTTTTCCGGCCTGATAAAATGAAATGATGCTGCCGGCATTTTCCGGTTTCGCGTCCGCGTTCAAAACTGAAAAACCTTTCGCCTGCAACGCGGGCACAAGCATCGAGCGTTTGCGGAACAATTCGACGGCGATGTTTTCCACGCCGATTTCCAGAGCCAGCTCCAGCGCCGCGATTAAGCCGACCAGGCCGACGAGGTTTTGCGTTCCCGCCTCGTATTTCACCGCGCCGCTGCGGAAGACGATTTCTTCCTGCGCGGCGAAATTTGGATTGCGGACATTGTGCCAGCCGTAAATGGGCGGATTTAATTTTTCCTGAAGTTCGCGGCGGACGTAAAAAATTCCCGCGCCGCACGGGCCGAGCAGCCATTTGTGCGCGTCGGCGGCCAGGAAATCAACGTGTTCGACCGTCGTCGGAAATGCGCCGAGCGTCTGGATGGCGTCGAGGCAGAAAAGAATCCCGCGCTCGCGCAAAAATTTTCCGATGGCATCAATTTCAATCCGAAAGCCGCTGATGAAATGGCAGCACGCGAGCGCGACGAGCCGCGTGTTTTCGTCAATCTGCCCCGTCACGTCAATCGTGCGGATCGCGCCGAGGGTTTTTATGTTGAGCAGCCGGACCTCGACGCCGCGCGCGGCCAGCGCAAAGTGCTTCTGCAAAAACTGGTGGCCGCCCAGCCGGATGCCACGCTGGCCGAACTGGGCATCCGGCTGGATCGTCCGTTCGGAACTTCCACGGTGGATTTATGGCTGCGACGACCGGGCTTGAGCTATAAAAAAAACGCTGCACGCCGCCGAGCAGCACCGGCCCGACGTGGCCGCCCAAAGAGCCTGCTGGCACGCCCAACTGACCGTGGAGCCAGTCGCCCGGCTCGTGTTCGTGGATGAAAGCGGAGCCAACACCAAAATGACCCGGCGGGGCGGACGTGCCCCGGTCGGTGAACGCCTCGTCACCCACATTCCGCACGGGCATTATCAAACCGGCACGCTGGTTGCCGCCGTGCGCTTGGACGGGGCTTGCGCGCCGTGGTTATTTGATGGGCCATGGATGGCGAACTCTTTTTGGCGTGGGTGCGACAAGGGCTCGGGCCGACGCTCCAGCCAGGGGATTTGGTGATTATGGATAACCTCGCCACGCACAAGGCGGCCGGCGTGCGTGAAGCCATTGAATCCGTTGGTGCCAGGCTGCGGTGTCTGCCGCCCTATTCTCCCGACTTTATTTAACCCCATTGAAAATATGTGGAGCAAAATCAAACAATGCCTGCGCAGCTTGGCCCGCGCACCGGCGCGGAACTGCTCCAGGCTGCCGCCAAGGCTTTCACCGACATCTCTCCCGCCGACTGCCGCGGCTTCTTTTTACACGCCCAATACGCTATATGATTTATGTAAATGCTCTAACTGGCCACTTCAAGCACTGGGACACCACTAGCAGGCTGTTGAACAACGGCTGATTTTTCGCAGGGCGGCATTGCGATGAGTTTGAAAATCAATTTTGAGGGTGTGAGGGTCTGCAAATCATGCCGG
>Ga0207933_1000974_pt1 | contig 24213 bp, 21 predicted proteins | sample NGESurdeep092012_4_FD_184488 | JGI IMG/M metagenome (GOLD analysis project Ga0207933, IMG submission 184488) | Arctic peat soil microbial communities from Barrow, Alaska - NGEE Surface sample F53-3 deep-092012 (SPAdes) | ecosystem: Environmental > Terrestrial > Soil > Wetlands > Peat ... | reverse complement strand
GAGACCCCGCCCGCCCCATCGCCCAGAAGGATGGTCACGTTATTGCCGCCGGTATTGGCCGTGACGAGGTCCGGCTTGCCATCGCCGTTGAAATCCCCCACAGCCACGGAAGCGGGCGTGGTTCCGGCCGCGAACGGACTGCCGGGGGCGGCGGTGAATCCGCCTGCGCCATCGCCCAGAAGCACCGTTACGTTGTCTCCGGCATAGTTGGCCGTGACGAGGTCCGGCTTGCCATCGCCGTTGAAGTCCCCCACCGCCACCGATTGAGGTGCTAATCCCACCGCGAGCGGGCTGCCGGCCGTTGCCTGGAGAGTTCCGGATGGATTCGCCACGTTGAATGTGACGCTGGTCGCGGCGTCGAAAAAATTGGGCGCGATATAACGAACCGTCCCCATATAGATGCCGGCTGTCAGTGACACCGGGTTGGCGGACAAATGCACGGTGGTTGCGCCAGCGGTGGCGTTGGATGTTGGAGTGGGCGTTAGCCAGGCACGATTTGAGGAAGCTGTATAGGTGGATCCGGGGGTCGCTGAACTCACGCTTACGGGAATGGCCGTCGAAGCGGCCTGCCCCGCCGCCGCGTAGAGGATCAGCGATGCGGGATTCGCGGCGATGGCCGTCAGTGTGTTCAGCAGGGTGGTGACCGTGTTGTCGCCGCTATTGGCAATGGAGAGGTCGGCCTGGCCGTCCCCGTTGAAGTCCGCTGCCGCCAGGGAGGAGGGGTTGGTTCCGACTGCGAACGGACTGCCTCTGGAGGGGGTAAATCCGCCCGCTCCATTGCCCAGAAGGAGGGTTACGGTGTTGTCACTGAAATTGGCGGTGGCGAGGTCCGGATTGCCATCCCCGTTGAAGTCTCCGACTGCCACGGACGCGGGATTCACCCCCACCGCGAACGGGCTGCCAGGGGCCGCGGTGAACCCGCCCGTTCCATCGCCCAGAAGAACTGTTACCGTGTTGTCGTTGAAATGGGAAGTGACGAGGTCGAGCTTGCCATCCCCGTTGAAGTCTCCGGCCGCCACGGAGGACGGATTCACTCCGGTTGCGAAGGGGCTGCCGGTGGCTGCGGTAAACCCGCCCGATCCATTGCCCAGCAGGACTGTGATGGTATTGCCACTGTAATCGGTCGTGACGAGGTCCGGATTACCATCGCCGTTGAAGTCTCCGACGGCCATGGATCGCGGAGACGACCCCACCGCGATCGGGCTGCCGGCGGCCGCCGTGAACCCGCCCGACCCGTTTCCGAGAAGCACTGTAACGGTATTGTTGCCCGAGTTGGCCGTGACGAGGTCAAGCTGGCCATCTCCGTTGAAATCCGCCGCCGCCACGAAAGCCGGCGATGCTCCAACCGCGAAGGGGCTGCCCGCGGCGGCGGTGAACTGGCCCGAGCCGTTGCCCAGAAGGACCGTCACGGTATTGTCGCCGGTATTGGCAACGGCGAGATCCGGCTTGCCATCCCCGTTGAAATCCCCCACCGCCACCGATTGAGGATTGGTTCCAGCGGAGAACGGGCTGCCCGCGGTGAACCCGCCCGATCCATTGCGCAGAAGGACCGTTACGTTATTGCCGCTGGAATTGGCGGTGACGAGGTCCGGCTTGCCGTCCAGGTTGAAGTCTCCGACGGCCACGGATTGCGGACTGGCGCCCGCGGAGAACGGGCTGCCGGTGAACTGGGCGTTCGCGGCCGTGACCGCCAGCAGAACAAGAACAATCTTCGCAGCACCTGGCATTCCATGGATATGGTGGGAGTTGGTTCCATTTGTTTCCCGATTTAGAACGTTTTTTTTGAAAGACAGTCATTTTGGGGTATCGCCGCCGCATTCAGGGTTCCGGTTTCGTCTTCCAGACGCTGGTATTTGGCCACCAGGGTATGAGAATGCCGTGCTAGAATTATCCAGCTTCACGGAGATTCTGAATGTCCATAAACCTCACGGTGGGAACTAATGCGCCAATCCTGCTAAACACCCTTACGGATCTGGAAAATGCCGTAGAATCGAACCTTAGTCTTGGCAGTGAGTTCGCGAGTCACCTCGATCGGCCGATTTCAAGCCTGCCGCCAGGCGTCGATAACACCGCAATCCAATACGCCAGCGGAAACCTGATCTGGAAACCGGGCGATTTTACTTTCACGCTTTCAGGGGGTATGACGGGAAAGCTTTCAGTAATCGCTTCCGGCAGTCTGTTCAGCTATACGGATGGATTTGCGACAGAGGTGTCAACCGGCCTGACCACGAGTACCGGCGCCAGCCCCGCAAAATCCATTTCGGTACCAGCCGATACGGCGTTCGTCCGCATTGAGCTGGACTGCTCCATTCAGGGCGGCATCTCCGGGAATTTCACATCGGGGATATATGGCGTCTCAGACAGCGCGAATACAAGTGACACATTCAGCGTCGCCTGTTACAAGCGATGCGCTCCGGCGGATTTGTTAAAAGATGCAATAGCCGCGGCCTTTTCGGATTTCGTCCTGCCGCTCCATTCCCGGACCCTCACCAACCTGAAAGCCGGAGATTACCTTCATTACAATTTCAACGCGAGTCTGCAACTGGGCCTTGGCGCCAGCATCGGTATCGACAAGGTGCTCTATGCCGGGCAGTACAAGGCGGACATTCCAGGCACCGCCAACGCGGTCGTGGTGAATGCTTCCGTCAAGTCAGAAGTTCAGGCAGGCGCGAAACTTGCCTTCAGTTTCGGTTACACAGGGTCTTTTGAATCTCTGCTGTGGAAAGACAGCGCAACGTCCGGCCACCTGCATCTCTATCGCTCGGATATGCAGGATACTAATCTGGGCGTGGATCTGGGGCTCACTCTGACTTCCGATCCCGCGGCGAGCGCTTCCGTGATGACGTCTCAGCTGGGATCGTTTCTATCCGGGCTGCTCCCGGCGCCATTAAGGAGTGCATTCAACAACTCTGTTTGGACCAGGGCGTCCTCCGAGATCGCGAAGTACGTGGCCGACGCGAACAACAGGGTTTCCGGATGGCTTAAGCCGCTGAAGCAGTCTCAGGCGACCCTTGGTGTTGCCATTCAGAAGACGAGTCAGAAGTTCCTGCTCATGGATTACACCTTCGACCTTGCCGCGCCGGCGTTTGCATTCGGCTGGAACGCTGTAATAGATGGAAAGCTCGTCGATGCACTGGAAACTCCAAACGGCGGTATCTCGATTGCAATCGGGAGTGGTTTTGAAAACTTCTATGCCGAAAAGACATCCGTCAGCCTGAACCTCTTCGGCAAACTGACTGCGCAGTGGAGTTCAGCCATCATCGCCAATTCAAGCCTTATCTATGCGGGAAATAACATTTTTCATCTTATTACCAATGAGGGCAGGGAATTGCTATCTCAGGTGAATAACGGCAAGAGAGAGATCGATCTCTACTTTGCCGCCGAACTCGATCTGACCGTCAATACTCAATCCCTTGAGACCGCTAACCTTCACTGTTTTCTCCGGGCGACGAACAACCCTGCTTTTGGCGGATACATCGCGAAATTTCTCGGTCTGACAACTACGGGATCGGACAATGCCGCTCTTGTAAAAAGCGTGGCGGCGCTTGCCGCGCGTGCCAATACAACACAGTCCCTGCATCTCGTCTTCGCGCCTTCGGCTTACGGGCGCCTCGGGTTCTCCGCCATCCCCCGCCACCCGGGGGACGATACGACGAGCGACCGGAAGAATTATGCCGCCTTTGTGCTTGCCTGCCGGCAGTTGCTTGCAACACCACCGTCGAATTTCTCTTACTCCGGGCAATCCAGTTACCAGCAGTGGAGCAACTGGAACATAGCGTCCGTTAATGACTGGCCCGCTCCGGACGGTGCTGTTCCCGATCGATCCCGGAGTTTTATCAATCTGAACTCCGCGGTTGCGAACGAGGAACTGAACGAAGCGTTTCCCGGGCAGATTGCACAGACATTCGGATATGCCTTTAAAGCCGCGAGCGACTTCATGAACCTCTGCGCGGCCTTGAAACACCTCTCTGGCGCCGAGGCGGCGGTCAATCCCCGGGACTGGAACAGCTTTGTCACCAGCTTGAAATCCATTATCGGGAATGACGTGTCGCCGGATTTCATTAGTCCGACCGTGCTGGCGCTCACCAGGCTTTGTGCGGCCAGCCTCGCGGATTCCGTTGTGGGGCCGGTCCAGGGTCTCCCGGATCAGAGCTCCATTATGGTTACCATGACTTATTCGTAGGCATTCGGCGCCGTGAGACCGGTCATTAACTTCCGATAACGTATATTATGTCAAATTACCCTGGGGGCAAAGCGCAACGCCACCGAATCGATGCAGTACCTTAAATTTCCCGGAGGCGGCCCGTCGTCGAACACATGCCCCAAATGCCCCCTGCAGCGCGCGCACATCACTTCCGTTTGCTCGATCCCGAAAAAGTACGACGGCGCTTCCACCACGTTCTCTTTCGCTATCGGCTCCGTGAAACTCGGCCAGCCGGTTCCTGAAGCGAACTTTGCCTTCGAATCGAAAACCGCCGTTGCGCAGCCGAAGCAACGATAAATCCCGTCGCCGTAGAATCTCTCGTACTGGCCCGTACCCGCGAATTCGGTGTCTTTCTGACGCAATACCGAATACGAATCCGGCGGCAACAGTTTTCGCCACTCGCCGTCGCTTCGGCGGATTGCATCCACTTCCACCACCCCGGTCGCCACGCCGCGCGCATCGAACCGCGCGATCCGCACCCTCGACGGGAGCGATGGTCCCGTATCCGGCCGTCGACTCGCCATCCACGCCCAGGCGCCAGACCAGCCCAGGGCGATCAGCAGAAACGCGCGGCGCTCATAATGCGGATGCGGGTCGGCGATCTCCACGGCTCATGACTCCACCTGAACTCTAACTCCCCTGAACGATTTTCGAATGTTCACGCACCAGCCGGATCAGTTTATCCTCGAAAGCGAAGTCCGGCTTCCGTTCGACGCCACGCCTGGAATACCAGCGCAGGGTCTCCTTCAATCCCGTTGCGAAAGGCGTCAAAGCCACATTCAGAACACGCTTCACCCGCCCCACCGCTTCCGTGATCGGAGGCACGTCGTAATACTGCCCGAAGTACATCGGCTCGCCATAAGCATTCCCGCCGTTGCGCACAATCAGTTCGCGCGGCACGCGCACGATGGACGGCTGTTTCCCCAGCGCCCGGGCAAACTCCGTCACCACCTCGACCTGCGTCAAAGGTTTCTCGTCAGCCACGTTGAATGCCCGCCCCGGCGCCGTGTGCTTCTGGAGCGCATTGAAACACGCCTCCACCAGATCGTTCACATACACAAACTGCATGAGCCGGTTGCCATCGCCCGGAATGATCACCGGACGGTCGATGCGTATCCGGTCCCAGAAAAACGCCTCGCGGTAGAACGGATTCTCGGGACCGTACACAAACGGCGGCCGCATCGTCACCACCGGAAAACGGGACTCGTGATACATGCGGAACAACGCCCGCTCGCTCCCTGCTTTGTTGCGCACATACGCATCGGCGTGGATGTCCGAGGCCAGGGGATCGTCTTCCGCATGGTTCAAGCCATCGCCATAAGCGGCCACGCTCGACATAAAAATGTAGCGCGTCAGATCGCCTGGAATGGATTTCGCGGTCGCTTCCACCTGCGCCGCCGTGGTGCCGCGTTCCCAGTCGTAGGCAATATCGTACACGGCGTCAAACCGAAGGCCCGCGAGGGCGCTCCGGATTGACGCCACATCGTTCCGGTCGGCGATCGAATTGCGTACGCGCCGTCCGAACGGATGCTCGGCTTTCCGGTGCAGGATGGTCACTTCGTGGTCGGCCGCGATCAGCCGTTTGACCAGAAGTTTACCAATGAACAGCGTCCCGCCGATTACGAGAACGCGCATTGTTTCATAGCCTTCGGGGCCCCTGTCTCAAGTAAGTTATGAACCTGCAGTCAGCCTCTCAGTCGTAGTATTCCAGACCGAGATGCGTGATTAGTTGCTGGCCCTTCATCCAGCGAAGCGTGTTTTTCAGCTTCATCGACTGGATGAAGATGTCATGCTCCGGATAGAGGCCCGGGGCCGTCATGGGCGCTTTGAAAAAGAACGAGAGCCACTCCTGCACGCCGCGCATTCCGGCCCGTTGGGCAAGATCCATGAACAGCATGATATCGAGCACCAGCGGCGCGGCCAGAATCGAGTCGCGGCAGAGGAAGTTGATCTTGATCTGCATCGGATAGCCCAGCCATCCGAAGATATCGATGTTGTCCCAGCCTTCCTTCGCATCGCCCCGCGGAGGGTAGTATTCGATCCGGACCTTGTGGTGGATGTGTCCGTAGAGGTCAGGATAAAGGTCCGGCTGCAGAATCTGTTCGAGCGCCGAAAGCTTCGATTCTTCCTTCGATTTAAAGGAACCCGGGTCGTCCAGCACTTCTCCATCGCGGTTGCCGAGGATGTTGGTGGAGAACCAGCCGGCCACTCCCAGCATGCGCGACTTCAGGCCCGGCGCGATCAGCGTCTTCATGAACGTCTGGCCGGTTTTGAAGTCCTTACCCGCGATCGGTATGCCCAGATCGCGCGCCATCTGCATCAGAGCGGGGGCATCGGTGGTCAGATGCGGGGCGCCATTGGCATATGGCACGCCCATGCGCAGCGCGGCATAAGCGTAAATCTGGCTGGGCGAAATCTCCGGATCGTTTTTCTGCAAGCCGGATTCGAAATCCTTCTGTGTGGCGTGCACGGCCGCGGGCCGGTGGAAAACCTCCGTCGAGCCGCACCAGATCATGGCCAGCCGCGAGGAACCTGTCCGTTCCTTGAAGCTCCGGATATCGTCCATCAACATCTCGGCGTGGTCCATCTTGGAGCCCTTGGGCTTCAGGTTGGGGCCATTGATGCGTTTGACGTAATTACTGTCGAAGACAGCCGGCATGGGCTTGATCTTCTCAAGCGGGCCGCGCAGGCTTTCGACCAGCGGTTTATCGAGGACTCCAGCGTGCAGAGCCGCTTCATAGCAATTCTCTTCGAAGATATCCCAGCCGCCGAATTCGAGGTCCTGGAGGTTCGCCAAAGGCACGAAGTCTTTGATCTTCGGCGTGTTGTTATCCGTGCGCTTTCCCAAACGGATGGTGTTCAGCTGCGTGAGCGAGCCGATCGGCTTGGCCATCCCCTGTTTGATTGCTTCCACTCCGGCGATGAATGTCGTCGTGACGGCACCCATCCCCGGGATCAGGATGCCGAGTTTCCCTTCGGCGGGTTCAATGTGAGGCGTGGGTTTCGAAAGGCTTTCGGACGATGTCATGTCAGACGTTGAGGACAAACGATTAAGCTCCTGTTGCGGCCCGCCGCTCAGAGCCGGGCCGCGCCCAATGGAAATGAGAAAATGGATTTAATTCAACGCTATAATAGCAGTTCATGCGTCCCCGCGCGACCGCACCGATGAGCGCGATCATCGCCGATGACGAAGAACTGGCGCGCGAGGAGCTGAAATTTCTCCTCGATCAGATCGGCGACATCGAAGTGGTCGCCGTTGCCGGGAACGGTCTGGAGGCCCTCGACGCCATCGAACGCCTCGACCCCGTGCTCGCATTCCTCGACATACAGATGCCCGGTCTCGACGGTCTGAGCGTCGTGCGCCGCCTGCGTGAGCGCAATATCGACCCCCCGCACGTGATTTTCTCGACTGCCTATGAACAATTTGCGGTCGAGGCCTTTCGCCTGGAGGCCATGGATTACCTCCTCAAGCCCGTCGAGCGGGAGCGTCTGGAAGAGACTGTCGGCCGCGCCAGACGGATGGTGGCGGACCGGATTACGGAACCCGCATCGCCTCCTTCTCCACGCTCCAACCCGGCGTTCACGAAGCTGTTACTCCGGAGCGGAACGCGCAACCTGATCGTCGACCCGCAGGAACTGATTTATGCCACCATCGATAGCGGCGTTATCACGCTCGTGACCGCCCACGTGGAAGGCCAATCGAGTTTCCGCACCCTCGAAGAACTGCTCGCCGCGCTCGATCCCGACGTATTCTGGCGGGCGCATCGCTCCTTTCTCGTGAATATCAACAAAATCCGCGAAGTCGTCCCCTGGTTCAAATCCACTTACCAGTTGAAGATGGAAGACAAAAAGTCAAGCGAGATCCCGGTGAGCCGCATGCAAAGCCGGCGTTTGCGCGAGATGTTGAATTTATGACGGAATCGCTTTTCAGGCCGTTCACGCTCAACCGCCTCACCCTCCCCAACCGCATCGTGATGGCCCCGATGACCCGCTCCTGCTCCCCGGACGGCGTTCCCGGCCCGGACGTCGCGGCGTACTACCGGCGTCGCGCCGAGGGCGGCGTCGGCCTGATCGTGACCGAGGGCACGTACATACCGCACCCGTCCGCGGGATTCGATCCCAAAGTTCCCCGCCTCTATGGGGAGATCGCGCTCGCGGGCTGGCAACATGTGGCCGATGAGGTACATGCCGCCGGAGGTAAGATTTTCCCCCAGTTGTGGCACGTCGGGCTCGTTTACGGTCCCCCTTATGGCGACCCGTTGCCTGACGTTCGGCCGGTCGGCCCATCCGGCCTGAAAAAACCGGGTGAGACGGTGGCCGCACCCATGTCCCAGCTCGATATCGATGCCGTTATCGAAGCCTTCGCCACGGCGGCCACCAGCGCGAAAGCTCTGGGCTTCGACGGCATCGAATTACACGGGGCGCACGGCTACCTGATCGATCAGTTCTTCTGGGAAGGAACCAACCGCCGCACGGATCGCTATGGCGGCGGCATCGTGGCCCGCACCCGCTTCGCCGTCGAAATTATCGGGGAAGTGCGGCGCCGCGTCGGTCCGGATTTCCCGCTCGTCCTCCGCTTTTCGCAGTGGAAGCTCCAGGATTTCGATGCGAAACTGGCTCATACGCCAGCCGAACTGGAGACATTCCTCACGCCCTTATGTGAAGCCGGCGTCGATGCATTCCATTGCTCCACTCGCCGTTTCTGGGAGCCCGAATTCCCTGAAAGCGGACTTAATCTGGCCGGATGGACGAAAAAAGTGACGGGCAAACCTGCGATCACGGTGGGTTCCGTAACGCTCAACGAAGACCTGATGAAATCGTTCGGATCCGACGATACGGCCGCGGTTACCGGAATCGATGACTTGTTGACCAGACTGGCGCTCGATGAGTTCGATCTGGTCGCGATCGGCCGCTCTCTGATCGTGAATCCCTCATGGCCGCGGCAAGTCGCAAGAGGCGCGCTCGCCGAACTGCTGCCCTTCAACCGAAGCGCTCTCGCTCAACTCGTCTGAGTCACGCCGCCCCGGCCATCCGGATCAGGGACGCCCCTTCCGCGTCGGCAAAAACGTAGAAACGGAAATACGGAGGCTGGCCGCCGCGAGACCAGCGGCTGACGCTCCAGACGGCTTTCAGATACCGCGCTCCGCAACGTGGCGCCGTCATGGAGTACTCACCGCAATAATATTTCCGGGGGAATGCGATCAGTGGCCTCATCCCCCACTTTTCGCCATCCGCCGACCCGTGGATGGCAAGATGGATGTCCTGGTGTTCGACGGCGTGCGTGATACCGAAGGTCAGAATCAGACTCCCCTGCCCGCTGGAGCCTATTTCAAACACGCTGCTTTCACCCGATGCGCGTACGATCGTTTCTTCGACGAGGAAGTTCGGTAACATTGCATCCCCTCCTTTGGAGGAAATGAAAATCAGGATCGATGCCGGTACTCAGGCACTCCCGATACCGGCCAGTTTCCGGCCCGCTAATGAAAGCGTCTCATAATTTTTGCAGAAACAAAAACGAATTTGTGTGGAACCCGACTTTTTATCGAAATAAAAGCTCGAACCGGGGACGCCCGCCACCCCGTAATGCTCCACCATGTGCCGCGCGAAAGACACATCGTCCATGCCAAAGCCTGTAATATCCGTCATCACGTAATAGGCCCCTCCCGGGAGATAGCAGCGGAAGCCGGCCCGTTCAAGCATCTCGATGGCCACGCGCCTCCGGCCTTCGTAGACACCCGATAAACCGTTGAAATAAGCCTTTTGGCCGGTCAAAGCCATGGTGCCCGCATATTGCAGCGGGGTGGGGGCATTTACGGTCAGAAAATCGTGCACTTTGCGAATCGTGGCCGTTAGTTCCGGCGCCGCCGCAACCCAGCCTACCCGCCAGCCCGTCACCGAAAAGGTCTTGCTCAGGCTGTTCACCAGGATGGTACGGCCGCGCATGCCGGGCAGCGTAATCATGGGGATATGCTCGCGCCCGTCGTACACGATGTGCTCGTAGATTTCATCCGTAATGGCGAGCGCGTCGAATTCCTGGCAGAGCGACGCAATCAGCATCAGTTCAGCGCGTGTAAAGACTTTGCCCGTGGGATTGTGAGGGGTATTGACGATGATGGCTTTCGTGCGCGGTGAGAAAGCGCGCCGCAGTTCGTCCGGGTCGAAATTCCAGTCCGGCGCATGCAGCTTGACCAGCTTTCTTTCCGCGCCGCAAAGCAGGGTATCCGGATGGTAGCTCTCGTAAAAAGGCTCGAAGACGATAATCTCGTCGCCCGGATTTGTCGTCGCCAGCAGAGATGCCGCCATGCCTTCCGTCGCGCCGCAGCAGACCGTAATCTCGCGTTCCGGATCCAGTTCCAGCCCATACGTTTCCGCATATTTAAGCGCGATCGCATCGCGGAACGCCCTGGTTCCCCACGTGATGGAGTATTGATTACGATCCGCCTCGATCGCCTCGATTGCGGCCTTCTTGAGATCGACCGGGGCCGGAAAATCGGGAAAACCCTGCGCCAGGTTCACTGCCCCGAACTGGAGCGCGAGCCTTGTCATTTCACGGATGACCGACTCCGTAAACTTTTCCGTTCGTTCGCTGTGAAAGCTCTTGCGGGTATTGACGGCGAGCACTCTCTTATGCTCTCACGCGGGTTTAACGCGCTACAGCCGCGTCCGTAGCGCGTTTGGCCGCAATCTCCGTCTTTGACGCTTTCGAAGCGGCGGCTTTCGTCGCGTGACGCCTCGCTGCCACGCTCTTTTTCGGGACAGCCCTTTTCGACGCGGCAGTCTTCGCTTTGACGGTCTTCGGCGCCGGGGGGCGCCGCGTTTCGAGGACGATCTTCCGCAGCGCCGTTGCCCTGGCCGGTTTCACGACGGAGCGCCGTGCGGGGATCGACACCTTTTCGGTTACCGCGGCCACGGTAACGGCGGCCGGACGCGGACGTTCCGGCTCCGTCAACTTTCCGGAATAAAGCTCACGATACATGTCGGCGTTGCGCAGCACCGCCTGCACGTACTCGCGCGTCTCCGTGAAAGGGATGCTCTCGACAAATTCCACCGGCTTGCGGAAATCCGTCCAGGCAAGCCACTCGTGCACTCGTCCCGGCCCCGCGTTGTAAGCCGCCAGGGTTCGGAACCAGTCTCCGTCCCAACTGCTCAACTGCGCCCGCAGATACGACGTGCCGAGCCGGATGCTGACGCCCGGATTCAACAGAAGGCTCGCCGGCACCGAGCGCATCCCCTCTTTGCGGCCGACCATCCGTCCGGTCGAGGGTATCAGTTGCATCAGGCCGAGGGCGTTGGCGCGGGATTTTGCTCCCGGGTTGAATTCCGACTCCTGGCGAATCAGTGCCGCCACGTAGAACGGGTCCAGTCCGCGCGCGCGGGCATTCTCGAAAACTTCGTCCTTGTAAGGCAGCGGAAACAGCATCTGCCAGAACCGGATCGGAGCGTTCTCGAGCGGCAGCGAGAGGTAATCCCCGCTGAAGATCTTCATGATGCGCAGTGCGCGGAAAGGCGTATCCGCCGCTTGCGCCAGTTCGAGAGCCAGCAACTGCGGCTGTTCATTTCCGGTCGCCGCGCCAAACCGGGCTTCAGCTTCGGCGGAGTCCGCCAGGCCCGCCCCGGCCAGAAGACGCGCGCGTTCAATTCGCCTGCTTGTCGCCGCGTTCGCTTCGGTGGCCGAAAGATCGCGGCGCGCGGGCCAGTCGATGCCCTCAAGCCACATTGCCGTGTCGGCGTCCGCTGGCGCCGCGGCAACTTTATCCACCGTTCGTTCACGTCCCAGCACGGCGTAGAAATAGTGCGGGAACTGCGCGGTCAGGCGGTCATACAAGGCTCGCGCTTCCGCCGGTTTGCCGTCATCCTCCGCGATTCGCCCGAGGAAATAGAGCGCGCTCCCCGCGCGGGAGTCGTCCGTGTATCGCTCCACCTGTTCGCGCAACAGCGCTACCCGTTGCGGGTTATCGCCCAGATACGCATCCCACGCGATTTTCCAATGAGAATAGGCGGTGGAACTGTCCGGCGGGAAGTTTTCGTAGGCAGCCTTGAAAAGCGGTTCGTATTTCCCCCGATCGTTCGTTACGACGTAACGGTTACCGGCTGCAACCAGAGCTTTCAGCCTCCACGCCGATTTCGGATAGCGTTCGCCGAGCGTCTGCACGGCATCGGCCATCGCCGTGTCGTCGCCTTCTTTGCGGGCCGCTTCGGTCAGAAAATAGAGCCGCTTTGCATCCGCGTCGCCGTGCTCCACGTGCAGGCCTTTTAGATAGCGCAGCGCAACGCCGGTATCTCCGGCGTCATAATCCGCCACTCCGATACCGACCTTCGCGTCGTTCTTCGACGGCTCAGGCAGGCTCCCCGCGAGATTCACGTACTCGGCCCGCGCCTTCGCGTATTCCTTCGCCGTGAGCCACTTCCCCGCCCTTTCGAGTTGCTGGTTCGGCGGCGCGGGCGGGAAGTCCTTGCCCAGCGCCTCGCGCAATCGTTCCATGGCGGTCCATGACTGCGCCGCCAGATCCGTATTCGGCCGGGAATAGTACACGTTTTCGTAGCTGAGCGCTGCCTGTTGCGTCTCGCCCAGCGCTTCGTATGCAAGACCGAGCGCGAAATCGCCATCCGGCTGCGGCAGGATTTTGTAATCCGTCTGCAGGACGCTGAGACTCTTTGCCCACGATTCGGCATCGTGCCGGTCAAGCAGCGCACGGCTATACAGCAGGCTGATCTTGCCCGCGAGCGGCGACGAGTCCACGGGATGCGCGCGATAAGCAGTCACCGTGGCCAGCGCCCCATCCGCATCCCCGGTCAGAAGCTGCGACCAGCCCAGATAGCTGGCGATGTAATCGGAGAGCCTGGCGACGTCTTTTGCCGCCCGCAGATGCGCGATCGCGCCAGTGTAATTGCGCGCGTTATAGGCTTCGATTCCCTGCCCCAGCTCCGACAGAGCGGGTTTCGCCGCGGAGAGCCCGCCAGCCAGCAGCAGCACCGCCGCAATCTTCAAAGGTCCGCCGGGCATGGTGTTAAGCCGCATGGCCTTAAACCATCGGCCCCGGATAACTTTGTCCCAGTAATCCATCGTCGTCGTGCGCCAGACCGCGCAGTATCTCCAGATGGAGATAGTCCACCATGGTGGAAGAATTCGCAAGAAATTTTTGTAAAAATTCGGCGCGCGCCCGATCGATCTCATTCTGGAGCGGCCGGTAGATGTCTCCGCTCGCGATGCCGCGCCGGATTTCGGCGTCATTGTAGAGGCGCATCTCCGCCACGCGCACCCGAGCCAGGCGTTGCGCCTGCAGATGCAGTCTCTGATCTTCCGCGCTGAGCGCGTCCCATGAGAGACGCGGCGCGGGCGCTTTGCCTGCCACGCTTCCGGAGGCGCTTCCGGAAACGCCCGGGGAAGCGGCAGTCACGAGCGGCACCGTTTCCGATGGCTGCGTCAGCCCCTGGAGGGTCTGCAGCCGCATCCCCGCCGCCTCGCACAGCAACTCAATGGACGCTGTCGTAGTGGGAAATTTCGTTGTGGCCGTCCGTCCCGAGGCAATCAGCATCGCTACCACCGAGTGACGCGCGGTTACGGGAAACAGATACGCTTTGGCATTTCGCTCGCCATCCACCGCCGCGTTGAATTTTTGCGCGAGCACGGCCGAAACCTCAGCCTCGGTACCCAGCGCAACCACCGGATCGCGGCTGTCGATGACGGCAAGCACGGCGGGCGCGTCGGCGATTTCAAACGAAAAGTGCTCGAACGAAGAAGCATCTTCTTCGAACCCGAAGCCCGCCACCGCTCGCGCCTGGTTGTTTTCGAACACCAGCACCACCGACAGCTCCGTATACGCGCCGCAACTTTCGATCAGCGTGCGGAGTATCTGCTCTTCGCCACTCGCCTGGCGCAGCCTGCGCAAAGCCTGATTGAGCGATTCCGCCTGCGTGCGGCGGGTTTCCTCGCAGGCCTGGACAATCCGGTCAGCGGCCTGAGAACGCTCTCCGGCGAGCGCTCGCGAGACGGCGTCCTCCAGATCTGAATCCAGACGCCCCGATAACTCATCGACCATGGCAGAGTGGTGTCTGTCCACTACTTCACGCCAGGTCAGAGCGCCGCTCTCGTGCATTCTTTCTCAATGGTACGGCACGGTTTTGCGCCTGTCGAGGGAGAGATTGCTTCATGCCGGTAAAAAACATCGAAAACAAAGTTGCCATTGTCACGGGAGGTACACGCGGCATTGGAAGAGCCATTACGGAGAGGCTCCTCGAAGAGGGAGCGCGCGTCGCCATCTGCGGCCGCCGGCAGAAATCGGTTGACGAAACTGTCGGCATTTTATCCCGTAAGGGCGATATTTTTGGCGCGGAAGCGGATGTTACCAGGCTGGCGGACGTCAGGCGATTCATCGCCGCAGTGCAACAGCGGTTCGGCACCGTGGACATTCTGGTCAATAACGCGGGCACCGGGTCTTTTGCCGCGGTTGCCGACCTTACGCCCGAAACATGGGATCGAACGATCGCTTTGAATTTGAGCGGTGTCTACTACTGCTGCCACGAAGTTCTGCCGATATTTAAACAGGGCGGAGGTGGCGACGTGGTGAATATAGGCTCTCTGGCCGGAACGAATGCCTTCGCCGGTGGCGCGGCGTATAACGCGTCCAAGTTTGGTTTGATCGGGTTTTCCGAAGCCATGATGCTCGATCATCGCGGGGATGGTGTCAGGGTGTCGGTCGTCATGCCCGGAAGTGTGAATACAGGTTTCGGCGGTCATCCGGAAGGGGCGGAAAACAACTGGAAGATTCCGCCTGAAGACATCGCCGAAGTCGTGGTCAATGTGCTTCAGATGCCGCGAGGGACGACGATCGGCCGGGTTGAGGTAAGGCCTTCGCGTCCACCCCGGAAAATATGAACGGGAGTTAAACGGGTTGCAAAATCGAAAAGCAAAACGGCCGCCAAAGCACGAGGCCGAAATAGATTGGCACGCCGCGTGCACAGTTAGGGACATGAAGACCGCCTTTCCAGCCACTCGCTGGGGGAGAACAGAAACGGACATGGTGCGATTAAACAAAAAACTGGATCCATCGCAAACGGGACGTGAAGCGGAACGGCTTCACCAGGATCTGCGGAAGCTGGTGGTCGGCCAGGAAGAGGCGGTCGATCAGATTGTAAATATCTATCAGACCTTTCTCGCCGGAATGACCAGCCCCGGCAGGCCGATAGGAAACTTTCTGTTCCTGGGTCCTACAGGAACGGGCAAAACGCGCCTGGTGGAAGCCACGGCGGAATCGCTTGTCGGGGACGCCCGCTCGGTCCTGAAAATCGATTGCGCCGAATTCCAGCACAGCCATGAAATCGCAAAACTGATTGGTTCTCCTCCCGGCTACCTCGGGCATCGTGAGACGCATCCCCTGCTGAGCCAGGAAGTTCTGAACCAGTACCATACGGACAAAATCAAGATCAGCTTCGTGCTCTTCGACGAAATTGAAAAGGCCAGCGATGCGCTATGGAACCTGTTGCTGGGCATTCTCGACAAAGCCACTCTGACGCTGGGCGACAACCGGCGCGTCGACTTTTCGAAGGCGATGATCTTCATGACGAGTAATCTCGGGGCGCCGGAGATGGGCTCCATTCTCAGACCGCACCTGGGCTTTGCAACATCCGAGGTAGAGCGCCGCCGGGCAATCGGAGAGGCGGATGAGGATCTTAATGCGAAGATTTCCCGCGCCGGGCTGGAAGCGGCGCGTCGAAAATTCACGCCTGAGTTTATGAACCGGATCGATAAGGTCGTGGTGTTCCGGCCACTGGGCAGCGGCGAACTGGACCGTATCCTGACTCTCGAGTTGAATCAACTCCAGCAGCGGATTTTCAACGCCGCCAGCATGACGCCGTTCGTCTTCAATGTAACTCACGACGCGCGTTCGTTCCTGCTCCGTGAAGGTACCGACATGAAGTACGGCGCGCGCCATCTGAAGCGCGCAATCGAGCGGTCGCTGATCCATCCGCTGTCGAACCTCATTGCTTCCGATCAGGTTCGCGGTGGAGATCTCGTTCGTGTCGATTTCGATTCCGAACTCGGGGAACTGGCCTTTGTCAAAGAGGCGGAGCAAATGGCACCCTACGCCATGGTGGAAATGATTGAGGCCGCCCCGGCATTTCACTCGGCGGCCGCCTCCGCGATCCCTGCCCCGTTGGAAAACCCCCGCGTCGCGAACGCTAAAAGCCAGCGCATCCGTTAAACGCGCACTACCGGTGTGGGCGAAGGCTCCACGTGCACTAATACATCCGCTACCCAGGGCAACTGGTCGCGAATGTGGTCCCGGACGCGGGTAGCAACCTCGTGGGAAACCCGGACCGTCATTTCCGGATCCACTTCGAGGTGCAGATCGACGTGATACTTCAGCCCGGTCTTGCGCGCAAAACATTTCTCCACGCCCGAGACATTGGCTACGCTCAGTGCCACCTCGCGAATCCGTGAAATCGACCGTTCGTCCGGCATCGTATCCATAAGCTGCATGGCAGGTTCATAAATCACCCGCAGCCCCATTGCCATGACGATCGAACCCACCGCGAACGCACCATAGTGGTCCGCCCGATGGAATCGCGCCGGATCGATCAGGGTCATTGCCAGCGCCCCGAGCGCCACCGTGCCGGAGAGAATGTCGACTCCGTCATTGGCCGCATCCGCCAATAACGACGAACTCCCAATCTCCCGGCCATGCCGGAAGATCACCACCACCAGCCAGAACTTCGCGCCGATCGAAATGATGAGCGGCCATATCGCATAGAGCGCCGGGACATGCGTTTCGTCCTTCGCGCCCATCAGCCCGTGCCATGCAATCGCGCATCCTGCGAGGAAAAGAATAAAACCCAGCAGGAGTCCGGTCAGGATCTCAACCCGGCCATGCCCGTAAGGGTGGTTCTCATCGGCCGGGCGCGCGGCCAGCATCAGGCCGATCAGCACCAGCCCGGAAGTGAAAACATCCGCCGCGGATTCGAAGCCGTCGGCCTCGACAGAGGCGGAGTGGCCAATCCATCCCACTGTAATCTTGAGCGCGGCCAGCAGCCCGCTGACCAGCATCCCGAGGATCGCGAGCTTCCGGGCTCTCTCCATTTGAATGCTGCGAGCGAAACGCCTGACCTACCCGCGCTCCTGGCTGTGCGCCGCGCGCGTATAAGGAGAGTGGATGTAATGCTGCGACTCGTGCGCTGCGTCGGCTTCCGGCGCAAACCTGACCGCCTCCCGATAGGACTCGACCGCGAGTTTATGGTGGTTCTCCAGATCGTAGATCTGACCCTCGCGCATTAAAGCCAGCACCCCGGTATTGAGATCCAGTTCCTTCAATTGAGCCGGTGTGCCGGTGACTTTCCTGAGATTCGCCAGAGCCCGGTCCAGATCGTCGAACCAGAACTCCAGATTGCCTGTTTCGTAATAAATCTTCTCCCAGGGAATGCGTCCGAAGCCCGGCGCGTTCTCCCGCTTGAGCGTTGCGATGCCGCTCAGCGTGTTGAGCGCGCTCGTTCTGTTGCCTGTCGCCGCATACATCTGTGCCAGTTCGAAACGCAGCAGATAATTTCGCGGATACCGCACAATGAGCCGCGAAACGAGCGGAATCGCGCGCGTCGCCTCCCCCTCACGCCGGTAAAGAGCGCACAGCACGATTTCGGCATCCACCCGGTTCTCGTTCCCTTTGGCCGCCACTTCCTCGATGGTGCGAATGCCCCGCTGCTTATCTCCGTGGAACCCGGCGATGAACCCAAGTGCCCGCAGCGTCCAGCTGAGGCTTCCAACGATATAGTCGTAGCCGCCCTGCAGCAGCATCGCATCGTAATCGCCCGGGTCGATCTCCGTCACTTCGTTGTCGAACTTCCGCGCCTGGCTCGAATCGGAGAGTGACGCGCGCCAGCTTTTGCGTACCAGAAAGCCGTAATTCGCCCGCAACGCGAAAGCCACGCTCAGCGCGTGCAGCGCCACCGTATCCCGCGGATTCTTCGCAATGCGCGCCTGACACAACTGCATCGACCGGTCGATTTCAGCAAAAAAACGCTTCTCGACCGCGGCCGGCGGCTCCAGCTTCGGGCGCCTCAGAAAGGAATTATTCCCGCTCACCAGCTCGCTTTCGAGCGCTCCGTCGCGAAACAGCTCCCGGTAGAGAACCGCCTGCGCCAGATAATCGCGATACACCGGATCGTCCGGACTCGCGGCCACGGCTTTTTCATACAGTGCGATCGACTGGTCGTAGTCAAGATTGTAAAAATCGTCGTTGCCTTCCTGTATCCATCGGTTGATATCCGTCGCGCGGTTGGCATCCGGCAGGCCCGCGCAGTAAAGAGACCCGGCGGCAAATAGCAGGGCAAGAACGGTCTTCATCGCATCCCTACATCTAATATACGAGTTATATATGGCCGCCGTTCATCCCTGCACCGCCCGTGAAATGGAAGATCACGGCGTTTCGATCGTACGTCTGGCAGATCCCGCTCGCGGCCTCGAAGTCAACATCGCCCCATCCATCGGCAATCGTGCGTTCGAAATGCTGGCGGGCGGCAAGAATATCCTCCACTTCCCTTTGGACGATGTCTCCCGCCTCAAAGGGGACCGGCATCTGAGCGGAATCCCCTTCCTCGCCCCCTGGGCTAACCGGATGCCCGGCGGCTTCTGGGCCAATGGCAAGCGGTATCTGTTCAATATGGGTCTCGATTCGATCCGCCCGGACCAGAACGGAACGCCCATTCATGGCCTGTTGACCTCATCGCCGTTCTGGGAGGTGGTCGATCTCGGCGCGGACACAGCCTCCGCGCATGTCACCAGCCGCCTCCAGTTCTGGAAGCACCCGGACCTGATGGCGAACTGGCCCTTCGCCCATGAATACGAGATGACGCACCGGCTCGCCGCGGGAGCGCTCGAAGTCAGCGTCACCGTCGCTAACCTGAGCGCCGAACCAATGCCGGTGGCCGTGGGCTTCCACCCGTATTTTCAGTTGCCCGATGTCCCGATCGGGGAAGCCGTCGTCCACCTTCCCGCCCGCCTCCACGTCGAAACCGACAGCCGCCTCATCGCAACCGGCGAGACCACGCCCGTTGCTTTCGAGGACACGCTTTCCCTCCGCGACCACCATTTCGACGACGGATACACAGGGCTCGAAAGAGACGCCGCCGGTCATGCGGTCTTCTACGCCGAAGGCCACGGCAAAAGGATTGAGGTCGCCTTCGGGCCGAAGTATCGTGTCGGCATCGTGTACGCGCCGCCCGGCCAGAACTACATCTGCTTCGAGCCGATGTCCACCGTCACGAACGGCGTCAATCTCGCGCATGAAGGCAAGTGCCCCGAACTCCAGACCGTCGCGCCAGGGGGCCGATGGCAGGAGAGTTTTTGGGTGCGCCCGAGCGTCACCGGACCGCGGCTGTAAAGGGATCTGCCGCTTCCGCGGTCGCCCGCTGATCCTGGATCAACCGGCGGATCGCCGGCCGGATTGCCCGCACCCGCAGCGCGAAAAGGCCGCTTGCCGCGAGGCAGATTCCCGCGCCCGCGAGAATCGTCCACCGCGCCCCGAAACCATCGGCCGCAAAGCCCGCAATCATGGCCCCAAGTGGCCCGACCCCGATGTACATCATCGAATACACGCTCATGGCACGCCCCCGCAGATGATCCGGCACCATCGACTGAATCAGGGTATTTGAAGCTCCGACCTGGATCATCAGTGCAAAACCGGAGAAAAACAGCATCGTGCAGGAAAGCCACATCCGATTCGAAACCGCAAATCCCCCGAGGGCCAGAGCAAAGGCCGCGGCAGCGCAGGGAATCCAGATGGTAAATCCCTTAAGTTCGGTTCGCGAGGCCATCAGGAGCGCCCCCGCGAGCGCGCCAACCCCTATAGCGCCCATCAGCACGCCCAGTCCCTGCGCGCCCGTATGCAGAATCCGGTCGGCGAAAATGGGCATCAGCACGGTATAGGGCAGACCCGCGAAGCTGACAATCGCGATCAGCTGCACGATGGTGCGCATCGGAGCCGTACGCGCCACGTAGTCAAAACCCTCCCGGATGGTGTGCCATGCGGACATGGTGGCGACAGGGGGCCGGAACGGGTTCACCCGCATCAGCAGCAGCCCCCAGATCACCGCGATGTAACTGATTCCGTTCGCAAAGAAACACCAGCCCTCGCCGATTTTCGCCACCAGAAGTCCCGCAATCGCCGGCCCCACGATCCGCGCCCCGTTAAACATCGAAGAGTTCAGCGCGATCGCGTTCATCAGATCCTCGCGCCCCACCATTTCGACCAGAAACGACTGGCGCGCAGGAATATCGAAAGCATTCACCACCCCGAGCAGAGCGGACAGCACGAAAAGCTCCCAGACCAGAATCCGCCCCGAGAGTGTCAGCGCCGCCAGCGCCAGCGCCAGAACCATGGAGCTCACCTGCGTGGCAATCACCATCCGGTGCCGGTTCAGCCGGTCCGCCGCGTAACCGGCGATCGGAGACAGCAGGAAGACTGGAATCTGCCCCGCAAACGCCACCAGACCCAGCAGCGCCGACGAACCCGTAATCCGGTAAACCAGCCACGATTGCGCCACGGACTGCATCCACGTGCCGACCAGGGAAATCAGCTGACCCGTGAAAAAAAGCCTGAAATTCCGGTACCGGAGAGCCCTCAGGGTGTTCGAAGCAAGCGCTCTCGCCATCTCTTTCCGATCCTATCAGTTGCTTTTTTCGTCGTATTCAGTCAGGATTGAAAGTTTTCACCCCTTATCGATTACGCGCATGCTCGTACGAGTCCTCTATCACGACCACTGTTTCGACGGCGCAGCCTCCGCCGCCTTCTTCAGCCGCTTCATTCGCGGCGCCTTCCACCCGGATGCCGGCTTCCGATACACGGGCATGGCGCACCGCGCGTCCCAGATCTTCGAAGACAGCCTCTTCAATGGCGACGTGAATGCGATTGTCGACTTCAAGTATTCGAGCAATCCGAAACTGACCTGGTGGTTCGACCACCATCAGAGCGCCTTCCTGACGCCGGAGGATGCCGCCCATTTTCACGCCGAACACGCGGAAAAGAAGATGTACGACCCCTCTTTCAAGTCGTGCACGCACTTTATTTCCACCATGGCCCGGCAGAAATGGGGCTTCGTTGCGCCCGATCTCGACGACCTCGTCCACTGGGCAAATATCATCGACGGCGCACAGTACGCGAATCCGACCGCCGCCGTCGAACTGGGCGCCCCGGCCATGAAGCTGACACTGGTGATCGAGAGTTCCAAGGGTTCCGATATTGTGCAGCAAATCATCGGCTCCATGCAGCGCATCACTCTGTCGGAGATCGTCGAGCAGCCCGCCATTCAGGAGATTTTCAAGCCGCTTTACGAGCGCCATCTGAGATCGATGGACATCATTCGCGACCGCGCCGGCGAATCGGGAGGCGTGATCACGTTCGATCTGACCGGCTGCGACCTTGAAGGCTACAACAAATTCATCCCGTACTACCTCTTCCCGCAAGGCACCTACACGGTGTCCGTGAGCCCCTCCAGTTTCCGGACGAAGATTTCCGTGGGCTCGAATCCCTGGGCCGTCGAGGAGCCGAAGCACAATCTCGCATCCATCTGCGAACGCTACGGCGGCGGCGGGCATGCTCGCGTGGGAGCCATCAGTCTGGAGCCGGGCCAGGTGGACGAAGCCAGGCGCATCGCCGCCGAAGTAGCCGCGGAACTGCGCACCTGAAAACCGCCGCTAATCCGTGCTTTTAAGCGGCTGGCATGCGCGCGCAAGCCCGCGAGCAGTGAGCCGGGATTCCCGCTATTGCGCAGGTTGTCCGATCCCTCACGCGCTGTAAAGTAGCAATTGTGATCGTTTCCTTCCGCTGCGCCGAAACCGGGAAAATTTTCCGGCGGGAAGTGAGTCGCAAATACGGAAACATCCAGCGTGTCGCCCTGCGCAGGCTGATCGTCCTTGACGCGGCGCGGAGTCTGAATGATCTCGCTGGGCCCGGTATGTCGCTGGAAGCTCTTGCCAGAGACCGAAAGGGCCAGCATGCGATCCGGATCGACGATCGGTTCCGCGTCTGTTTCACATGGTTGGACGGCAACGCGGCTGAAGTCGAAATTGTCGATTATCATTAAGGGAGAGTCCATGTCCGCGAAAAGCCCGACGGCGCCAGTTCATCCCGGTGAGATCCTGCTTGAAGACTTCATGAAGCCCGCTGGCATCACCATTGAAGGACTGGCTCTCGAACTGTGTATTCCAGCGATCCGCCTCGCCGCAATAATCAACGAAAATAGCGGGATTACAGCAGACACCGCCCTGCGCCTCAGCCGCTATTTCTCCACAAGCAGCGAGTTGTGGATGAACCTGCAGACCCGCTACGATCTCGACGTGGCAGCGGACGCATCCCGCCCGGAAATAGAGCGTTCCGTCCAGCCTCGCAGTGCAGCGTAATATTGCGTGAGGGTATTCTCAGGGTCGGACAGTATTCTCAGAAAGAAGGAGCCGAGCGATGGAATACCTGCCCCATGAGCAAGTCGGCCAGCGGCGGATTTGGTCGTATGCAATTCCGTATATACGAATAAACTGGCAATAGCTCCTTTGCTGCCCGTACTTTACGTCTTCTTATAGTCTGCTCTGTAGTAAACCCCCGCTAGTGCTGGCCTCTACCAGATCAACTTGGCTGTTCCGTCAGGTCTCGGCACCGGCGACGTTTCGCTCTTGGCATCCGTCGGCGGTGTTCAAACACCGTCAGGCATCGTGATTTCGTTACAGTAACCGCCTCAGCCTCAGTTTGGCAGACTTGGGGCTTCGATTTTACGGCGGTTCGGCGATGGGCAGCAAGAACGCTCTTTTGGGGGATTTATCAATTCTGCAATTGCTTGCAGGCCAGAATTCGGCGTCGGCCCCGGCTGGACATAGAACACCAGCGGTTATTGAACGTCCGCGACCTTCCCGTCCTGAAAGATCACCTTTATGTCCTTGTAGATGTACGTGATTTTTGTGCCAAGATTGATGATTTTCTCCGGTTTCCCGACAATCTCTTCCACTTCAGTAGGTGTCTGTCCAAGCGAAATTGTCTTCACCGGAGCCGCTTGAAAGTCTGCCTCGGTCGCGACGATCTGTAAAATCTTCGCCTTGACATCTGCAAAGGAGGCCACAGGCAACTCACCACTTGGAAACTTGAAGTCGAGCATTGCCTTGTAGTGAACTTGATTCGTGCGACCACCGCTTTGGTTCACCGAAAAGACTTCCTTCGACGTGAAAAAGAGAAATAGGTCATCGCCGGTAATCTCAATCCGCCACATATAAGCCTTCTCGCCGGGACTGAAGAGATGATTCGTCCTCTTCGCTTGGAGAGCAGTTATCACGCCGGTTGCCGAGTGCACATTCCCCTCATCGATAGTGTTTTTTGTGAAAGTGGCATCCGTTGCCAAATCTCCCTCGATTCCGTCCTTTTTGAAGACAAAAACAGTTCCCGGTTGGGTGATACGATTCCGGTCGAAACTCACCTTCGTCATCGTCCACGATGATTCGATGTTTTCCTTTAACTGGTTCTTCCAATCGGCAGCGTCAGCGATTGTGGAGAAACAAATCATCGCGGTGGCCACGATGAGAGAATGGGCCAAGCGGCAGTTGCTCATTTTGGAGCCTCTTTCGTGCCGATATTATACAACAGGGCCAACTGCCGGACCTCCGATCACCGCGTAACGGTTGATTTTGTCAATCGCTGCAATCGAGTGCAGCCGTGTCGTGAACCTTCCAGAAACGGCGACGATCAATAACGCTCTCGTGAACAGTGCTATACTGCTACCGCTGAAGAGGAGCCACTTTCCCCATGCTCAAATGGATCGTAGTCGCCATTCTGATGCTCTCGCCACGGCTTGTGCTCGTGGCTCAAGAGAATGCGAAGGTTCAGGAACCCGAGTACATCAAGGTGGTCCTTTACCTCAACCCAACAACTGGTGGGCTAGAACCAATACTATTCACTTAACAACATTTATGTGATATTCTGTTTTAGAGCTCAGCCTCTCCAAGAGGTTGTTGATGAACGTTACAGCAGTGGAGTCGAGCA
>Ga0207933_1000973_pt1 | contig 24237 bp, 19 predicted proteins | sample NGESurdeep092012_4_FD_184488 | JGI IMG/M metagenome (GOLD analysis project Ga0207933, IMG submission 184488) | Arctic peat soil microbial communities from Barrow, Alaska - NGEE Surface sample F53-3 deep-092012 (SPAdes) | ecosystem: Environmental > Terrestrial > Soil > Wetlands > Peat ... | reverse complement strand
AGGATCATCACCAGGCGATCGACGCCCATCCCGCCGCCGGCCGTCGGTGCGTAGCCGTACTCGAGCGCGCGCGTGTACTCCTCGTCGTTCGGGTGGGGCACGTCGCCGTCGTCGACGGCGCGGCGCTTGCGCTGGTCGACGAAGCGCTGCCACTCGTCGACCGGGTCGTTCAGCTCGGTGTCGCCGCTGACGAGCTCGATCCCGCCGATGACCGCGTCGAAGTGCTCGCCCAGCTCGGGGTGGACCGAGTGGCGCTTGGTGATCGGGAAGGGCTCGAGGGGAAAGTCGAAGACGTGCGTGGGCTGGTTGATCGTCGACTCGATCTTCTCCGAGTAGATGTCCGCGACGACATCCGCCCAGCTGGCGTTCGGGTCGAGCGGCGCGTCGAGCACCTCCGCGAGTTGCTCGCGCGTGGACTCCATGAAATCGAGGCCGAAGCGCTCGAGGATCAGCTCGCGCATCGTCACCCGCCGCCACGGCTTGGCGAGATCGATCTCCTCGCCGCCCCGTTTGATCGTCGTGCGCCCGAGCGCCGCCTGGGCGACGTCGCGGAACAGCTCTTCGGTGACGGTCGCCACGTCGTTGTAGTCGGAGTAGGCGCACATGAACTCGATGATCGTGAACTCCGGGGAGTGCTTGGGGGAGATGCCCTCGTTGCGGAACACCTTGCCCATGTCGTACACGTTCTCCATGCCGCCGACGATGCAGCGGTTGAGGAACAGCTCGACGGAGATTCGCAGGTACAGATCGCGGTCGAGCGCGTTGTGGTGCGTCGTGAACGGCCGTGAGCCGGCGCCGCCGGCGAGCGACTGCAGCGCGGGCGTTTCGACCTCGATGAAGTTGCGTTGGTTGAGCCACTTGCGGATCTCGAAGACGATCTTGTGGCGCGTGATGAACAGCTCGCGCGTGTCCTCGTTGGCGAGCAGGTCGAGCTCGCGGTAGCGGTAGCGGGTGCCGGTGTCGCCGAGGCCGTGGTGCTTGTCGGGCGGCGGGCGCAGCGTCTTGGTCAGCAGCGTCAGCTCGCCGACCGCCAGCACCAGCTGCCCGCGCTTGGTCTTGTAGACGAAGCCCTCCACGCCGACGATGTCGCCGATGTCGAGGCCGATGATGCGCCTGTAGGTGTCCTCACCGAGGTCGTCCAGGCGTACGACGATCTGGATCGAGCCGGACAGGTCGCGCAGGTCCAGGAACGAGGTGGCGGGGTGCTCGCGGCGGGAGATCAAGCGGCCGGCCACCTGGTAGCGGAGCTCTGGATGTCCGCCCTCATCGAGCTCGTCTGCGTCGTGCGCGTCGAGCACGTCGGCGATCCGCGTGCGCGTCTCCCAGAGGCTGACCGGCGGGTAGGGGTCGATCCCTTCGGCGCGCAGCCGCTCCATCTTCGCGCGGCGCTCGTCGATCTCGACCGCGCCGTCCGGTGGTGTCTGCTGCTGTTGCTCCTGCTGGTCCTGTGCGGACATAGGTCGATCCTCTCAAGTCGGGTGAGCTTGATCAAGCGATCGAGCAGGATGTCTCTGGAGAGCCCCGCGGTCGCCGATCAGGCCATCGGCAGTGACATACCCGCCGGTTTTCGCCCGGCCGGCGGCGCCTCGGCGACGGCGGCGGGCGCGGTGGCGGCGACCTGCACCAGCGGCAGAACCGGCAGCACCGGTGGGTTGGCGATCGCGATCAGACCGCGGGCGGCCTGGTGGATCGCCTGGGATGCCGGATCGCCGGCGTCCTCGATTACGAGTGGGGTGCCGCTGTCGGCGTGCTCGCGCAGCGGCATCGTCAGCGGGACCGTGCCCAGCAGCGGCACGTCGAGCTCGTCCGCGAGCTCCCTGCCGCCGCCCTCGCCGAAGATCGCGAAGCGCTCGCCGGAGGGCGTCGTGAAGCCGGACATGTTCTCGATCACCCCGCCGATCTCGAGGTTGACCTTGTGCGCCATCTCGGCGGAGCGGCGGGCGACCTTCTGGGCGGTCGCCTGGGGCGTGGTGACGATCACGAACTTGGCCTGGGGCAGCAGCTGCGCGAGCGTCATCGAGACGTCACCCGTGCCCGGCGGGAGATCGATCAGCAGGAAGTCCAGCGCGCCCCAGTCGACGTCCTGCAGGAACTGGGTGAGCGCCTTGTGGAGCATCGGCCCGCGCCACACCACCGCGGCGTCCTCCTCGAGGAAGAAGCCGATCGACATCACCTTCACGCCATGCGCGTCGAGTGGAAGAATTTTGCGCTCGGCGGATACCGGCGGTCGCGTCGAGCCGAGGCCGTACATGCGCGGGATCGAGTAGCCCCACACGTCGGCGTCGAGCACGCCCACTTTCTTGCCCTCGCCCGCGAGCGCCGCGCCGAGGTTCGCGGTGAGCGTCGACTTGCCGACGCCGCCCTTCCCGGAGCCGATGCAGAGCACGTTCGCGACCTGCGCGAGCGCCCCCTGGGGCAGCGAGCCGCGCCCCAGCTTCTGCTGGAGCGCCGCCTTCTGGGTGTCGTCGAGCACGTCGAAGTAGACGTTGCAGTGGGTCACGCCCTCGAGCGCCACGACGGCCTCGGCGACGGCCGTCTGGAAGTGGCCCTTGATCGGACAGCCGGGCGTCGTCAGCGAGACGGTCACGTCGACGACCCCGTTCGCCCCGATCTCGATCGAGCGCACCATGTCGAGCTCGACGATCGAGCGGTGCAGCTCGGGGTCGATCACGACCTCGAGCGCCTTCCTGATCTCCGTCTCGTTGCTCACGCGGTCCATTGTGGCAAACCTGGTCATGTAGTCCGTTAAATGACTCCGGGGCGGTGGGGGCCGCCCCGGAGTCGGGGGAGGAGAGGTTGCTACTACTGCCGGCGGGATATGAGGCCGGCAGACTCTCCCGTGCGCCGCCCGGTGTTTCGGCGGCGGCGCCCCCGGCCTCTCCGGGTCCGGGGCGGGGGAAGGTTGGGGTGCTCAGACGATGCTGAGGATCCGCTCCTGCACGCGGTTCGGCAGCTCGGTCACGTTCTTCGCGACCGCGTCGCGGCGGGTCTCGAGCGTGTTCACGGTCTGTTCCAGGTCGCGACGGCGCTGGCGCAGTTCGCGCTCGACGCGGACGCGGGCTTTGCGGACCTCACGCTCGAGCCGGTTGCGGGCGGTGTTCCCGCGACGCTCGAAGCGGCGCAGCTGGGCTTGCGCCTTGGCCGTCGAGCCATAGCTCGAAACCACGTCGTTGACGCTCGAGACCACCCGGTCGCGGGCGATCAACGCGGCGCCGACCGGGATCAGCACGGCACGCTCGGTGTAGTCGCCGAACACGTCGACGGTGTTCCGCGCCGCGATTTCGGTCTGACGGACGGCCGACTGAGTCTGGTGGATCGAGCGCGTACGCGCTGCCTTCGCCTGCGTGCTCTTCGCCTGCGTGCTCTTGCTGGAGGCGCCGGCTTTGCGGGCGGTCGATGCCTTGGCGGCTTTGGCGGCCGGTTTGGCGGCTTTGGCTTTGGCGCTGCGGGGGGAGGTGGTGGTGGCGGTTGCCATTGGAGGGGTCTCCTGTGATCGGTTCTGCCCTCGGGGCGAGGACTCGGGTGACATCTGTTCGCTGCGTTCGATCTCGACCGTGGTCTCAGCGTAGCATCGAACACACGTTTGTAACCCGCGCTGAGGAGATAGTTACAGCGCGACCTTCACAAAGCGTAAAGACCTGGTGAACAGGGCGTATTAAGTCGTCGAGCTTGTAACAGGAGGAACGTGCGTTCGGGCCAGCCAGAGACGCGGTGTCTCCAGCTCCGCGGTGCTCGGCAGCAGCTCCGGTCCCTCCCACACACGGGCCAGCGCCCGCGGGCCCTCAGCCTGCACGACCGCGTCGCAGAAGCGCTTGCCGACCTCGTACTGCTTCAGCTTCAACTCCAGCCCGAGCAGCCGCTCGAGCACCCGCCACGGCAGCCCCCGTGTCTCGCGCCGGCGGTTGAGCGCGGCGCGCAAGCGCGGCAGCGACGGCAGCACCTCGGCGCCGACCGCGTCCATCGTGTGCTCGGCGTGCCCCTCGATCAGCGACATCGTCGCCTGCATCCGCTCCACCAGCCGCCAGCGCTCGTCGCCGAGCGTGATGCGCAGCAGTTCGCCGCGCCGGGCGCGCTCCAGCAGCTCGCGCAGAGCCTTCGGGTCAAAGCCCGGCCCGTCTCCCGCACCCGGCCTTCCCAACCACCCGCGCCACCCGTCCGGGCCATTGGAGCCCCCGAGGCCACCGAGCGAGGAGCGGGGGTCGAGCTTCAGTTGCAGGCCGTCGATCAGCTCCCGCAGCATGCCTCCGAGGTGCTCGCGCAGCCATGGCGCGCCGCCGAACTGGACGGCGTGGGTGAGCTCGTGGATCGTCACCCAGGCCACGAGCTCGTCGCGGTCGACGCCGAGGTTGCGCGCGGCCTGCACGAGGTTCGGCGCCAGCAGCAACAGGCGCGGCTGCACATCGGCGTCGAGCAGCGCGAGGTCGTACTGGCCGAGCACCCTTTGGGAGAGCACGCCCGTCAGCGCCCCCACCTGCGCGCCGAAGAGGAAGCCCGACGCCGCGCGCAGCGGACCGGAGAGGAGACCGGCGAGCGCGTTGCCGCCGCCACCGTCGTCCTCGCCCCCGAGGCGCGCGGTGAGCGGGTCGAGCAGCGGTTTCATCGTCCTCAGGTTCGCCGCGATCCAGGCCGGTCGGTCGACGACCTCCAACGGTGGCAGCCGCGCGGGCAACGCGAGGCCCGTGTAGTCGCTCACGCGCTCCGCGAAGTCCCGTGCGAGCGGCTCGATCGATCCTGCGTGTACGCCTCCGGATTGAGCGCGCCCACCCGCGCCGGCGACGATCTCCCCGATCCGCTGCGCTGCTCCCCAGTCGATCGCGTTCGCGCCCATCCTCAGAGCGTAGGGGCTCGCATCCGCTCCACCGGTGTCGCGCTCGTATCCTTGGACAATGGCACTCTCGAAGATCGTCCCCGCCACGCCCACGGGCGAGCGCGCTCCCGAGCGACCCCGGGGAGATCAGTCGCCCGCGGACAGCGCTCCCCCGGTGTCGCCCGCGGGCGACACCCTGGCCGAGGAACGCGGAGCGGCCGCCTTTCGCGAGCGCTCCGAGGTGCGCGACGTGCTCGCCTGGATGCGCCTGCTCGCCGATCCGCACGACGCCGCCGCGGTCGTGCGCGCGCTCGCGCGACCACCGATCGAGCTGCGCCAGGTCGATCTCGCGCGCGTGATCGCGCTCGCGCGGCGGCGCAAGCTGGACATGGTCGCGGCGCTCGCGGCCGCGATCGAGTCGCCTCAGATCCCGCCCGCCGCGCGCGAGCGCGTCGGGCGCTTCCTCGAGCTGCGCCGGGCGGCGGCCGAGGCGCTCGACGCCGGGCGCCCCGATCTGCTCGCGCGCGTGGTGCTCGGCGTCGAGGGCGGAGATCGCGCGCAGGAGCAGCCGCGGGACGGGCGCCGGCGCGAGGACGAGGCGCTCCAGGAGATGCTGCGGATGATGCGCGAGGAGGTGCTCGCCAGCGTCGCCCGGATCGGCGGGCGCCTCGGCGAGCTGCGCCTGGACACCGACCTCGACATCTCCCACGGGGTGGTGCGCTATCTGGAGCTGCTCAAGCTCTCCGCCCTGACGCAGCGCCCCGAGGGCCAGGATGTCGCGGAGGCGCTCGGCGACATCAACGCCCGCCTGCTTGCCGCCACCACGCCGCTGCAGCGTGAGATCTTCCAGACGTCCGCGCTCGACGAGCTGCTGAGCGAGCGCTCGCCGGGCGCCGGGCTCGACGACGGCGCCGCCGGCGAGCGGGGCGAGCGCGAAGACGACGGTGCGCGCGCTCGTGCCCGCGCGCGGGCGATCGCCCCGCGCGAAGCCTCCTCGCTCGGGCCCTTCCTCCCGCGCAAGGGGAGCGGCCTGGCGCTGTCGGCCTCGGACGTCGAGACCTACCGCGGCTGCCCGCTCCGCTACAAGTACGCGCGCGTACTCCGCATCCCGACCGAGCAGACGCAGAACCAGCGCTTCGGGATCGTCGTCCACCAGGTGCTCGAGCGCTACCACTCCGGCTCCGGCGAGACGCTCTCCCAGTTGCTCGAGCTGCTCGAGCAGAGCTGGCGGCGAAGTGGCTTCGGCACGAGCGACGAGCACGAGCGGGAGCTCTACGGCAAGGCCCGCGCCGCGCTCACGCGCTACCACGAGCGCCTGCACGGCCAGAGCTCCGAGCCGGTGTGGTTCGAGCGCCCGTTCTCCTTCCGGCTCGGGCCCCATCACCTGCGCGGCCGCGTCGACCGCGTCGACCGTCTCGGGGGCGGAGATGGGGAGGAGTACGAGCTGATCGACTACAAGACCTCCCGCCCGAAGAGCGCCGAGCAGCTCGGGGACGACGTCCAGCTGTCGCTCTACGCGCTCGCCGCGCGCGAGTCGTGGGGGCTGGAGGCTTCGCGGCAGGCCTACTACTACGTGCTCGACGACCTCAAGGTTCCCGTTCCCCGCGACGACCGGGACGCCGAGGCGGTCAAGGAGATCGTGCTCGCCGCCGGCGAGGGCATCCTCGCCGAGCGCTTCGAGCCGACGCCGTCGCTCGCGGCGTGCTCGCTGTGCGACTACCGGATCGTCTGCCCGGCGGCGGAGCGTTGAGCTTGGTCCTGCGCTATTTCCCCTCGGGCCCGCGCTGGCGCAGGAAGCGCTGGAATTCGCGCGCGAGCATGTCCCCCGAGGGAACATCCTCCGGGGCGAGCTCGGACTCTTCGCTCTCGGCGGCCTGCTCGAGCCGTTCGACGAACGCCTGGATGTCCGGGTCGCTCTGCACGGCGAGGCCGACCTGGCGCTCGTAGTCGGCGGCCGAGACCTCGAGCTCGGAGACATCGACGGAGACGCCGATCAGGCTTTCCGTCCTGCGTATCAACGCGAGCGCCGCCTTCGGATTGGTCGCCGCGGCGACGTAGTGGGGGACGCCGGCCCAGAGGCTGGCCGAGGGCAGCCCCGCGTCGAGACAGGCGCTGTGCAGGACGCCGACGATCCCGGTCGGCCCCTCGTAGCTCGAGCTGGCCAGCCCGAGGTTCTCGACGAGCGAGGGATCGGAGGCGAACCCGGTCATCGTCACCGGCCGCGTGTGGGGCACGTCGGCGAGCAGCGCGCCGAGCGTGACGACGAGCTGCACACCGAGCGCTTCGGCGAGCTCGACGAGGTGCGCGCTGAAAGCACGCCAGCGCAGCGACGGCTCGACGCCCTGGACGATCACGAGATCGCGCGGCGCTCGCGGCGCGCGGGCCTCGAAGACTTCGACCGTCGGCCACACGATCTTCCGCGTTTCACCGGCGGTGAGCTGGATGTTGGGGCGGTTTGCCTGGAAGTCGTAGAACTCCTCGGAGTCGATCTGCGCGAAGCGACTGGCGTGCAGCGAGGAGGCGAGGAAGGAGGCGGCGCTCGAGGCTGCGTCGCCGGCGTCATTCCAGCCCTGGAAGGCGCATACCATCGCTGGGGCCCTGAGGCCATCCGGACGGCGGTCCCAGATCAAGGGCTGCATCCGAACCACCGTACATCATGGACGGAGTGACCCCGGCCGGCAACGTCATGCAGACGGACGACGTCCAGATCGCGACGCTCCGCTTCGAACAGGAGGTCGACGGCGTGTTCGCGTGCGTGCGCAAGGAGCGTCAGATCTCGCGCGCCGGTACCCCCTACCTGACCGTCGAGTTGCGCGACAGCACAGGCACGATCCGCGCGCGCGCGTTCCGCGACGCCGACGTGCTCGCCGGGCGCTTCGACCGGGGCGAGTTGGTGCGCGTGAGGGGGCGCGTCGAGCGCTTTCGCGACGAGCTCCAGATCGCGCTCGCGGCGATCGCGCGCGCGGATGGGGACGATCGGGACGCTGACCCCGCCCGCTTCCTGCCGACCGCCTACCGCGACCTCGACGAGCTCGAAGGCTTCCTCGAGCACCTCGCGCGCGAGGTCTACGAACCCGGCTTGAAGGGGCTGCTCGCCCGGCTGCTCGGCGATCCGGCGCTGCGCAAGGAGATCCGCCGCGCGCCCTGCTCGCTGCCGGCGCCGCTCGCGGAGACCAGGCCGCGCGGCGCCGGCGCCGCGCGCTCCGGCTCGCACCACGCCTATCTCGGCGGGCTGCTCGAGCACACCGTCGCGGTCGCGACGATGGCGCTCGAGCTCTGCACGCTGCATCCGCGCCTGGACCGCGATCTGCTGTTGAGCGCGGCGATCGTCCACGATCTCGGCAAGACCCGCGAGTTCACCTACGGGGCGGAGATCGGGCGCAGTCGCGAGGGGCAGCTGCTGGGCCACGTCGAGCTGGGGCTGCGCCTGATCTCCAGCCACGCCCCCGCGACGCTCGACGCGGAGCGGCGACTCGCGCTCGAGCACTGCGTGATGCTCCACCACGGAGCCGACGCGGCCAGTGGGCAGCGCTTCGCCTCCGGCGAGGCGCTCGCGCTCTATCGGCTGAACGCGCTCGATGCTCAAGTGAAGGGCGCCTTCGAGCAGGGGATGCCTCGCTAGCCGATCAAGCGACACCCCGCGTATGCCGATAGAAACGGCGATGCCCGATACGGCAACGCCCACAGCCACATCTCCGCCGCTGGGCCGAGAGCGGGACCCGGAGCAAATCCCCGAGGAGATCGTCGCCGGCCGCCCTGACAACGGTCTGTACCCGCCGCTGCGCTCGGGGCGCTCGGCGCGGATGATCGGCGAGGTGATCGTCGATCTCGGCTTCGCCGACCGCGAGACGGTCGAGCAGGCTGTGTCGGCCGCCCGCGCGCAGGGCAGGCCGACCGGTCAGGTGCTGGTCGAGCGGGGCGTGTTGCGCCACGACCAGCTCGCCCGCGCGGTGGCCGAGCGCTTCGGCCTGGACTTCGTCGACCTGGCGGTCTACGACCTCGACATGGGCGCGGTCAACCTGATCCGCGCGGAGACCGCCAAGCGCTATCAGGCCGTCCCCGTCGGCTACACCGACGACGGGACGCTGCTGCTGGCGATGGCCGATCCGACGAACGTGCTGACGATCGATGACGTCGCGATGATGACCGGCCGGCGCGTGAGGGTCGTGGCGGCGTCGGTCGAGGATCTGAACCTGCTGCTGACGCGCCTCGTGCAGATGGACGACTCGATCGAGGACATCGTCGACGAGGAATCCGAGGCCGAGGCCGAACCGGACCTGCTGGCCGACGAGGCCGATCGCGAGACCCCGGTGATCAAGCTGGTGCATTCGATCGTCGCCCAGGCGGTCCAGCAGGGGGCCTCGGACATCCACGTCAACCCCGAAGAGGGCGACACGCGCGTGCTGTTCCGCGTCGACGGGGTGCTCGCGCCGGCAGCGACCGTCAAACGGAGGATGGCGATGAGCGTCGTCTCCCGGATCAAGATCATGGGCGATCTCGATATCTCCGAGAAACGCCTGCCCCAGGACGGCCGTTTCGCGCTGACGGTCGACGGGCGCCGCGTGGACATCCGCGTGGTGACGCTGCCGCTCGTCCACGGCGAGGGCGTCGTGCTGCGGATCCTCGACGGGGGCGTGCGGGTCGAGGGGCTCGAGGCGTTGGGGATGCAGGATGACGAGCTCGAGCGCTTCACCAGTGCGATCAAGAAGCCGAACGGCGCCGTGCTCGTGACCGGGCCGACCGGCTCGGGCAAGTCGACGACGCTGTACGCGGCGTTGAACGCGCTCAACGACGGAGAACGGAGCATCCTCACGATCGAGGATCCCGTCGAGCAGCGCATCGCGGGCGTCAAGCAGATGCAGATCGCACCGAAGGCGGGCGTCACCTTCGACGTCGGCCTGCGTTCGATGTTGCGCGCCGATCCCGACGTGATCATGGTCGGGGAGATCCGCGACCGCGAGACCGCGCACATTGCCGTCGAGGCGGCGCTCACCGGCCACCTCGTGCTCTCGACTCTGCACACGCGCGACGCGCCGAGCGCACTCGGCCGGCTGATCGACATGGGCATCGAGCCGTTCCTCGTCTCCTCGGCGATCGACTGCATCGTCGCCCAGCGCCTCGTGCGGATGCTCTGCAAGCACTGCAAGCGCGCGCTGAAGGTCTCCGAGGAGGTGCTCGCCGAACACGGCCTCGCCGGCGCCGAGCCCTACGAGGCGGTCGGCTGCTCGCGCTGCGGCGGGTCGGGCTATCGCGGCCGGCTGGGCCTCTACGAGGTGATGTCCGTGAGCGAGCCGATCCGCGCGCTGATCCTCGAGCGCGCCTCGGTCGACGCGATGGTCGCGATCGCCGTCGGCGAAGGGATGCGGCGCCTGCGCGACGACGGGTTGGTGAAGGTGCGCGAAGGGCTGACCTCGATCGCCGAGATCGAACGGATGACCTCGAGCCTGTTGTAACGGCGATCGGCTTCCACGGCGAGTCGCTCGTCATCCTCCGCGCGCTCAAGCGCTACGGGCTGATCGTCGCCGACAACGGCTCCTCCCGGTACATCACCGGCGCGCCCGACCCGCGCTGGAACGACGAGGACCTGGAACAGATCAAGCAGGTCCCGGGGTCTGCGTTTGAGGCGGTGCGGACGGGTCCGGTGCTGCGGCGCTAGCGGGCTGTGCGACGGGCGCCTGCTGTGGCTGCTGTGCGGCTGGGGTCAGCGTCGGCTGTTGCTGGGTGCTGCTCGTCTGGTTACCGCTGACGGAGTCCTTGAACTCGCGCATCCCGCTTCCCAGTGAGCGGCCGATTTCCGGCAGTCGCTTCGCGCCGAACACCAGCAGGAGGATCACGACGATGAAGCCGATATGGAGTGGGTTATCGAGTCCCATCGTCACCAGTCTACGCCTTCTCGGGGCCCTTCGGATCATTTTTTCGACTGCTCGCCATTCTCCTGGACGGTGCAACCGGACGACCAGGGGAAACAGGCGACGAGCACGCGCGCCATACTTATGCCTGTGTCCCCCGCTGCCACGCTCGTGGAGGCGCTCGAGCCGCTCCGCTCCGAACCCGCCCGCGCGGCGGTGCTGCTCGACATCGACGGCACCCTCGCACCGATCGTCCGGCACGCCGCCGACGCGCACGTGCCCGAGGCGACGCGCTCGCTGCTGATCGAGATCGCCAAGCGCTACCGCGTCGTCGGCTGCGTCAGCGGGCGCCGTGCGGCCACCGCCCGTCAGATCGTCTCGATCGGGACGATCGCCTACGTCGGCAACCACGGCGGCGAGCTGCTGCGCCCCGGGTCGACTCGCGCCGAGGTCGACCCCGAGCTCGCGGCCTGGACCGAGCGCGTGCGGCGGTTCGCGACGCGTGTCTACACGGCCGAGCATCAGCGGCTGCGCGTGCGCAGCGAGGACAAGGACGCGATCGCGGCGTTCCACTGGCGCGGCGCCCCCGACGAGGCCGCCGCTGCCTCCACGATCGAGGAGATCGCGCGACTCGCGCTCGAGGAGGGTCTGGCGGTTCACTGGGGGCGCAAGGTGCTGGAGGTGCGTCCGCCCGTCGAGCTCGACAAGGGCCTCGGCGTCGCCACGCTGCTTCGGAGCCCACCCACCCCGCCGGTGGACAGCGCCCTGTATGTCGGCGACGATACGACCGATCTGGATGCCTTCCGTGGCCTGCGCTCGCTCGTTCGCGACGGCGCCCTGACCACCGCGATCTGCGTGGCGGTGAGCTCCGAGGAAGCGCCCCCGGAGCTGGCGGCGGAGGCCGATCTGGAGATCGACGGTCCCGCCGGCGTGCGCGGGCTGCTCCGGGCGCTGCTGTAGTAAGAGGCACGTGCGGTTCGTCGACTTCCTCAAGACCACCGTCCTGCTCAGCGCCGGCGCGGCGACCGCGCTGGCCGCCGTCACGGTCCTCGCCGCCGGGCAGAGCTCAGAGCCCCTGCTGGCGCCGATCGCCGTCGGCTGGTGGGTGATCGCCGCGCTCGCCGGCCTGCGCCTGGGCAGGCGCGCCGAGACCAACCCGCCGATCGCGCGGCTGCTCGCCGGCGCCAAGTCGACGACGGCGCTCCCCGAGCACCACCCGGGCGCGGTCCTGCTCAACCGGCTGTGGCCGCTGTTGCTGTTCACGCTGCTGGCCGGCGGCCTGGCCTTCCTCGCCCCCCAGATTCCCGGGATCGCGGCGGGCTTCGCGATCATCTGGGCGCTCGCCTGGCGCCGCCAGGATGCGGCCGTGGCCGCGATCGAGGAGCGCGACGGCGCCTGCTTCTACGTGCGTCGCACCTCGCCGGTGCGGCCGATGTCGCTCGAACGCGCCCCCGGCTTCAAAGCGCTGCGCCCCGAACGCGCCAACGGCGCCGTCACCTGAGATGGCCGGCGGGGGCGAGGAGACAAAGGGGGAGAGAGGCGACACAGGCATCGCGTCTGGCGCAGGAGCCGGGGTGCTCACAGGACCCGGCGGGGCCGTTGACGTGCTGATCGTCTCGCTTGGCTCCACCGGTGGCCTGCGCAGGGCCGACGAGGAGCTTGCCGGGTCGCTGCGGCGGGCTGGGGCAAGCGTCGCGGTCGTCGCCGCGCCGCCGCCGCGGCGGGTGCGCACGCTCGCGCTCACGGATCTCACGTGGGCGCTGGCGAGCAGCCGCGCGGCGCGCAGTGAGCTGGCTCGCCGCAAGCCGCGCGCGGTGATCTACTCGAGCACCACCGCCGCGCTGCTGTGGCCGCTGCCGGGGGCGATCCGCTTCGACGCTCCCTCCGCCGGCAACCGGCCGGGACGGCATGGGGTGTGGCAACGGCCCTTGGAGCGCCGCCGGCTGCGCCAGGCTTCGCTGCTGCTGCCGTGGAGCGACGGCGGTCTGCGCGAAGCGCCCGCGACGGTCGGCGCAGGGGGCCGGGCGCTCGTACTGCCGGTGGCGGTCGAGCCGTCCGCCGCGGAGGCTCGCGCTAGGGGGGAGGGAGACGCGAGTGGCCCGGGCGCCGGGACCCGGGACATCGCTGCTGTGACCTACGGGGCGAACCCGTCGAAGAAGGGCCTCGACCGCGTGCTCGCCGCCTGGAGGGCGGTGCGGCGCCCCGGCGAGGAGCTCGTCGTGATGGGCGCCGACGCCGATGGGCTCCGGCGCGCAGGGCTCGCGTCCCTGGCTTCAACCCTCGCCTCACCCCCGTGCCCCCCCAACGCCGTGAATGCCGAAGATGCGGCCTCAGCCGGAGTCCGCGCCGTGGGCATGCTCCCCTACGAGGAGTACCGCGCGCTGCTGCGACGCGCGCGCGTGTTCGTCTGCGCCCCCCGCCGCGAGGACTACGGGATCGCCCAGCTCGAGGCGCTCGCCGACGGCTGCCTGCTCGTCACCACCCCCGCGCCCGGCCCCTACGCGGCGCTTCCAATCGCCCGCGCGCTCGACCCGCGCCTCGTGAGCGAGGATTTGCAGACAGCTCTGCGCGCGGCCCTGGAGGACCCGGCGCCGGACTACTCCGCGCGTGCGGCGGAGGCCCTCGCTCCGTTCAGGCGCGAGGCGGTCGATCGCCTCGTCGCCGAGCAGCTACTGCCGCGTTTGCTTGCGTAGACCCCCACTACTCGGGATTTTGCATTCTCCCCTCTGGATGGATTGCAATCTCCCCGCTGAAAGCTTTGCAATCTCCCCGCTATAATCTCTGCATTCTCCCCGTTAGCTATCAGCCGAGAATCGTCGACCGTGAGCTCGCCGCTCGTCTGAGTGCCGTTGGCGCCATCGTGATCGAGGGTCCGAAGGGGTGTGGGAAGACCGCCACCGCCCGGCAGGTTGCGGCGAGCGAGGTCCTGTTCGATGTCGACGCGAATGCGCGACAGGCGATTGCGGTCGATCCGGCGCTTGTGCTCGACGGTCCGACACCTCGCCTCCTGGACGAGTGGCAGATCGAGCCGGCAATCTGGAACCACGTGCGCAGGACGATCGACGATCGCTCGGACCCCGGCCAGTTCATCTTGACCGGCTCTGCGGTACCGCCGGACGACATCACGCGACACACGGGCGCCGGGCGTATCACCCGTCTGCGGATGCGTCCGATGAGCCTCTTCGAGCTGGGTCGCAGCACTGGGCAGATCTCGCTGAACGAGCTGCTGAAGGGCACGGTGAGTTCCAGCCCCGATCCCGGGCTGACCGTTGTGGACCTCGCTGAGGAGATCGCCCTCGGCGGATGGCCAGGCCTGCGCGGACGTAGCATCCTGGATGGTCTGCGCGCCGTGCGTGATTACCTGGACGAGATCGCACGGGTCGATGTCAGCCGCGTGGGAGCGAGCAATCGCGACCCCGCCCGTGTGGCGCGGCTGCTGGCGAGTCTCGCGCGCAACATCGCCACTCACGCCGCGGTGACAACGCTCGCCAGGGGCGCCGGCGGGGCGGAGGGTTCGTTGAAGGACGACACGGCGCGCGAATACCTAGACGCGCTCGAACGACTGATGATCGTCGAGGACCAGCCTGCCTGGGCGCCGCACCTGCGCTCCAAGCACCGCCTTCGTACGGCGCCGAAGCGGCACTTCGTCGATCCCTCGCTTGCCGTGGCGGCGCTGCGTGCGACACCCGATCGGCTGCTGGACGATCTCAACCTGCTCGGCTTCCTGTTCGAGTCGCTCGTCGTGCGCGATTTGCGTGTCTACGGACAGGCGGCTGACGCACAGGTGTCGCAGTACCGTGACAGTGACGGTCTCGAGGTCGATGCGATCGTTGAGGCGGGCGACGGGCGTTGGATGGCATTCGAGGTGAAGCTCGGGCAGGGCCAGGTCGATGCCGCTGCGTCAAGCCTGACAAGGTTCGCCGAGCGAATCGACACGGCCAGCTGCGGAAAGCCGGTGCTGCTGGGCGTGATTGTCGCGACCGGCTACGGCTACCTTCGTGAGGACGGTGTGGCCGTCATCCCGGTCGGTGCGCTTGGACCCTGATGTGGGTCGGCGGTCGTTAGCTGCTCGTGGCATGCCCGCATTTTGGGTGCAGCTGTGAGTGCGCGATCGCGCTCATGTAGTACCCGTCCGCCGAGCAGCTACTGCCGCGTTTGCTTGCGTAGCTTCTTCAGCTCCGCCCACGGCAGCGTATTCGCCACGTCCGCGGCGCCGAGCCACGCGCGCCGCGCGGTGGCGATGCCCCAGCGCATGTTCGCGAGCGTCGAGGTGCGGTGCGCGTCGGAGTCGATCAGGATCCGCACGCCGGCCCGCGCGGCGCCGCGCGCGTGGATGTCGGAGAGGTCGCGGCGGTCGGGGTTGGCGTTGATCTCGAGCATCGTCCCCGTGCGCGCGGCCGCGGCGAACACCGCGTCGAGGTCGATCGCGTAGGGCTCGCGCCGTCCGATCAGACGCCCGGTGGGGTGCCCGATCGCATCGACGAGGGGGTGCTCGATCGCCGCGATCATCCGCTCCGTCATCGCCTGGGAGGGCATCCCGAAGGAGGTGTGCACGCTCGCGATCACCCAGTCGAGCTCGGCGAGCAGCTCGTCGGCGTAGTCGAGCGAGCCGTCGGGCAGGATGTTCACCTCGCTCCCCGCCAGCAGCTCGATCCCCCCCAGCCGCGCGTTCGCCTCATGCACGAGCTCGATCTGGCGGCGCAGCTGCTCGGGGGAGACGTCGTCGCCGAAGCCGTGCGAGGCGGAGTGGTCGGTGATCGCCAGGTACTCGTATCCCCGCTCGCGGGCGGCGAGGCCCATCTCCTCGATCAAGCTCTTCCCGTCGGAGGCCGTCGTGTGGGAGTGCAGGTCGCCGCGGATGTCCTCCAGCTCGATCAGCTGTGGCAGCTGTCCGGCGGCGGCCGCCGCCAGCTCGCCGCGGTGCTCGCGCAGCTCGGGCGCGATGTAGTCGAGGTCAAGCAACCGATACAGCTGCTCCTCCGTGGTGCAGGTTTTCGGCTTGTTGGTCCCATCGGCAAGCACTCCGTACTCGGATACGTGCAGCCCGCTGCGCACCGCGGTTTCCCGCAGCGCCGCATTGTGGGGCCCGGAGCCCGTGAAGTGTTGGAGCAGGTTGCCGAGCTGCGCGGGCTTTGCGATCCGCAGGTCGACCGAGATCCCCGAGTGGGTCATCGCCCTGGCGCCGGGCTTGCCGGCGGAGGAGACCTGCTCGATCTCGGGCAGCCGCGCGAGGCTCTTCGCGAGCGTCGTCGGCTTGTTTGTGGTCGCGATCAGGTCGATGTCCTTCACGCTGTCGGCCATCCGCCGCGCCGACCCGGCCACCTGCACGTGCGTGCCCTCTCCGCCCAGCTCGAGCAGCCCCGCGGCGAGCGTCTCGCCCAGCTCGAGCGCGCGCGGCAGCAGCAGGCGTCCGGCCGCCCGCTCGGGCGGTTCGGCGGCGACCCGGTCGAGCGACGCGAGCACGCCTTCCTCGAACTTCGCGCCGAGGCCCCGCACGGTCCGCAGCCGTTGCGCCAGGGCGGCCTCGCGCAGCTTCTCGGGCGAGTCGATCTCGAGCTCGGTGAACAGCAGCCGCGCGCGCTTTGGCCCGAGGCCGGGGAGTCGCGTGATCGCGATCAGCCCCGCCGGGAACTGTGCGCGCATCCGCTCGGTCGAGGGCGTCGTGCCGGTGTCGAGCAGCGTGACGATCTTCTGCTGGAGCGTCGCGCCGATCCCCGCGAGCTCGGTCGCGCGGCCGGCGCGGGCTAGCGCCGCGACCGAGACGGAGGACTCGCGCACGGCCTTCGCCGCGTTGCGGTAGGCGAGCACGCGGTGGACGATCGCCCCGTCGAGCTCATACAGGTCGCCGAGCTCCTCGAGCGCGTCGGCGATCGCGGCGTTCGGGAGGTCCACTGCTCTAGGGTACGCCGACCCATGTTCGACGTCCCCTGGCTGATCCTGCCGACATATGACGAGGCCGAGAACATCGAGGCGATCGTCGCCGCCTCCGGCGAGGCGCTTCGCGGCGCCGCCCCCGAGGGCTGGCGCGTGCTCGTCGTCGACGACGGCTCGCCCGACGGCACCGGCGAGATCGCCGACCGGCTCGCCGGAGAACACGACTGGGTGGAGGTGCTCCACCGCACCGAGAAGAACGGCATCGGCCCGGCCTACCTCGCCGGCTTTCGTCACGCGCTCGATCACGGCGCGGGGTATGTGATGGAGATGGACTCCGACTTCTCCCACAACCCCGCCGACCTCGCCCGACTGCTGGCGGCCGTGAAAGGGGGCGCCGACCTCGCGCTCGGCTCGCGCTACGTGCCCGGCGGCGGCGTCGTCGACTGGGGCCTCTTGCGGCGCGTCGTCTCCGAGGGCGGCTCGACCTACGCGCGGATCGTGCTCGGCTTGAAGGTCAAGGACCTGACCGGCGGCTTCAAGTGCTTTCGCCGCGAGGTGCTCGAGGAGATCCACTTCGACGGCGTGCGCTCCCGGGGCTACGCCTTCCAGGTCGAGCTCACCTACCGCGCGGTGCGCGCGGGCTTCCACGTGGTCGAGGTGCCGATCGTCTTCAAAGACCGTCTCCGCGGCCAGAGCAAGATGTCCTGGCGGATCGCCGCCGAGGCGATGTGGCTCGTGCCGCTGCTGCGCTTCGGGTAGCCCCGCTGTGGTCGATCTGCTCCCGTCGGCTGCCGGAAGGGGTCACTACACTTTGTATAGTGTGTGGTAGGCAAGCGGAGCGGACAAGCGGAACACGAGCAAGGAGAACTCCATGGCAGGCACGTTGAACGAAGTCACAGACACCAACTTCCAGGCTGAGGTGATCGAGTCCGAGGGACCGGTGCTCGTCGACTTCTGGGCGCCCTGGTGCGGCCCCTGCCGAGTGGTCGCGCCGGTGCTCGAGGAGATCGCCTCCGAGCGCCCCGAGCTGCGGATCGTGAAGCTGAACATCGACGAGAACCAGCAGACGGCCGCCAACTTCCAGGTGCTGTCGATCCCGACGATGATCCTCTTCAAAGGCGGCCAGCCGGTCAAGACGGTCGTCGGGGCGTACCCAAAGAAGAAGCTGGAGGCAGAGCTCGAGCCCGCGCTAACGGCGGCGTAGGGCGATGCTCAAGGGCAGGCCGTCGATCTCGGTCTGCTCGGAGTAGTCCATCGCCTCGGCCGCGTCCGGAGCGCCAGTTGTGAGCTCGAGTTCGACGGCGAGCGTCTCGCCCGTGAGGTAGTCGCGGTGGGCTTCGGCGGCCGCGATCAGCGCGGGGTCGCCGGAGAGGGCGAGCTCGATCCGGTCCTCGACCTCCAGGCCCGCGCTCTTGCGCGCGTTCTGCACGGCGTGGACGATCTCGCGGGCGCGGCCCTCCTCGCGCAGGTCGTCGTCGATCGTCTCCTCGAGCGCCACCGCGTGGGCGCCCTCGCGCTCGACGCTGTAGCCGTCGGGGGCCCTCATCGTGAGGATCACGTCGTCCGCCGACAGCGTGTGCTCGCGTCCGGCGACGGCGATTCCGATTGCGCCCCCGCCGTCGCGTACGGCGGCCGCCACGTGCGCTGGGTCGAGCGCCGCGATCGCCTCGGCCGCGCGCGGCATGTCCTTCCCGAACAGCGGTCCGAGCGTGCGGTAGTTGGCCTTCGCCTCGTAGCTGCCGAGCTCCTCGGCGGCGGCGACGAAGCGCACGCGCCTGACGTTCAGCTCCTCGCGCACGACGTCCGCCAGCCGTTCGATCGCCGCGCGCTCGCGCCCGTCGGCCACGACTACCGCCTCCCCGAGCGGCTGGCGCACCTTGATCTTCGCCTTCCCGCGTGCGCCCAGGCCGAGTCTCACGGTCTCGCGCGCGAGCGCCATCGCCTCCTCCAGCTCCCCGTCGCGCGCCGGGAGCGAGGCGCCCGCGGGGAAGTCGCACAGGTGCACGCTCGCGAGCGTGCCGTCGAGGTTGTCGTAGATCTCATCCGCGATGAACGGGCAGAGCGGAGCGAGCAGCTTCGCGACCGTCAGCAGACACGTGCGCAGCGTCTCGAACGCGGCCGGATCGCCATCCCAGAAGCGCCGGCGCGAACGGCGTACGTACCAGTTCGACAGCTCGTCCACGAGGCTCGCGATCGCCCGGCCGGCGGAGGTCGCGTCGTAGGCTTCGAGGCGCTCGGCGACAAGCTCCGCCGTCCCGGCGGTGCGCGACAGCGCCCAGCGGTCGAGGTCGTCGGTGGGCCGCTCTCGGGCGTCCCCCGGCGTCGCGCCGACATCGTCGACAGGCTCCTCCCCGGCGCCCACCGTCGCCGTCGCCGTCGCGCCGAGCGTGGCGGAGTTGGCTTCGGCGTAGAGGACGTAGAAGAAGTACGTCGACCACAGCTGCTTGAGAAACAGGCGCACCCCTTCGCCGATCGTCTCCGCCGAGAAGCGGTACCCGTCCCACGGCTGCTTGGAGGTGAAGAAGTACCAGCGGAACGCGTCCGCGCCGTACTTGTCGAGTACCTGCCACGGCTCGACCGCGTTGCCCTTCGACTTCGACATCTTCTGACCGTCCTCGTCGAGGATCAGGCCGAGGCAGACGACGTTCCTGTAGGGGGCCTGGTGGTCGAACGGCGCCTCATGGCCCAGCAGCGTGGCGATTGCGAGCAGCGAATAGAACCAGCCCCTCGTCTGATCCTGCGCCTCGCAGATGAAGTCCGCGGGGAAGCGCTCGGCGAAGCGATCCTCGTGCTCAAAGGGGTGGTGGTGCTGCGCGAACGGCATCGCGCCCGAGTCGAACCACACGTCGATCACCTCCGGCACACGGCGCATCTGGAGACCGCACGTCGCCCCGCCCTCGCCCTCGTGGGGGCAGGGGAAGACGAGCTCGTCGACGTAGGGGCGATGGTGGTCCTCGAGCTCGCGTCCCGAGCGCTCAGTCAGCTCCGCGTAGGAGCCGACGACGTGGATGTGCCCGCCCTCACAGCGCCACACCGGCAGCGGCGTGCCCCAGTAGCGCTCGCGTGAGAGCGCCCAGTCGACGTTGTTCCTCAGCCAGTCGCCGAAGCGGCCCTCCTTGATGCCCGGCGGATGCCATTTCACCGTCTCGTTCGCCGACAGCAGCTCCTCGCGTAGCTTCGAGGTCGCGATGTACCACGACGGTTTCGCGTAGTAGATCAGCGGGTCTCCCGAGCGCCAGCAGTGCGGATATGAGTGCTCGTAGTCCGCCACCTTCAGCAGCAGCCCGCGCTCGCGCAGGTCCTCGATCAGCTCCGCCGTCACATCGGCGTCCTTCACGCCGCGGCCCTCGTAGGACTTGCCCGCGTGGTTGCGCACGCGCGCGTCGAACGTGCCGTCTGGGCGCACCGGGTTCAGCAGCGTCTCCGAGCGCCTCGGGTCGAACGCCACGCGATCGGACGCGCCCGCGACGCGGTAGTCGTCTTCGCCGAACGCAGGCGCCAGATGCACGATGCCCGTGCCGTCCTCCGTCGTCACGAAATCGTCGGTGAGGATCGGGTAGCCGTCCGGCTCGCCGACCGCGAAGATCGGGCCCTCATAGACGCCGTAGCGCGCGGCCAGCTCTGCGCCCGTCATCCGCTCGAGTACCTCCGCGCCCTCGCCCAGCACCGCCGCCACGCGCGCCTCGGCAAGCAGGTAGCGCTCCCCGTCAGCGCTCGCGAGCGCGTACTGCGCGGTCGGGGAGACCGCCACCGCGACGTTGCCCGGCAGCGTCCACGGCGTTGTCGTCCACACCAAGAGCTTCTCCTGGGCGTTCTGCACGGGCAGCTTCAGATAGACGCTCGGGTCGACCACGTCGCGGTATCCGAGCGCGACCTCGTGCGAGGAGAGCGTCGTCTCGCAGCGCGGGCAGTACGGCACGACCTTCCGCCCCTCGTACAGCAGCCCGCGCCGATCGATCTCCGCGAGCGCCCACCAGACCGACTCGATGTAGCTCTCGTCGAGCGTCCGATAGGCGTCGTCGAGGTCCAGCCAGAAGCCGATCCGTTCGGTCAGCAGGTTCCACTCCTGCAGGAACGCGAACACCGACGCGCGGCAGCGCTCGTTGAACTCCCTGATCCCGTACTCCTCGATCTCCGCCTTCGATTTGATCCCGAGCTCCTGTTCGACCGCGATCTCCACCGGCAGCCCGTGGCAGTCCCAGCCGCCCTTCCGCTCGACGCGGTAGCCCTGCATCGTCTTGAAGCGCGGGTAGATGTCCTTGAACACGCGCGAGAGCACGTGATGGGAGCCCGGCGGGCCGTTCGCGGTCGGGGGACCCTCGTAGAAGACCCACTGCTCGGCGCCCTCGCGGGCGCGCAAAGACTCGGCGAACACGTCGCGCTCGCGCCAGCGCTCCAGCACCTCCAGCTCGAGCGCCGGCAGCTCCCGGCGGGGATCGACCGCGCGACGCGGCAGCAGGGGATGTCGATCAGGGGCGCTCACGGGGCGGCCCATTGTAGGTGCGGGCTATGCGTGCGAGACGGCCGCGGCGCGCGCCTGCAGCGCCACGACGCCGGTGAGGCGCTCGCGGAGCATCTCCGACGCGGCGGTCGGGCTTTCGCCGAGACGGCGGGTGGTGCTCGCGCCCGTGTCGGGCAGCGCGCCGCGGTAGTCGAGGATCTCGACGCCCGGCTCTGCCTGCCTGGCGGCGTAGACGAGCTTGCCGAGCGCGTCCAGCGCGGCGCCCCGGCCACCGAGCACGACGGCGTTCGGGCGCAGCGCGCGCAGCGCCCCGCCGATGCGGGCGTCCTCGAGGTCGACGGGCAGGCTGAGCACGCGCAGGCCTGTGCGGCGCAGGATCAGCTCGAGCGCCTGCACGTACAGCGCGTCGATGTCGGCGGGCCGCGAAAGGTCGAAGATCAGCACGCCCTCCTCGCGCGTCGCCGGCGGCGCGACACGCTGCGCGGCGGCTAGCCAGCCGGTGGCGTAGCGCCAGGCGAAGCGGTACTCGGGCGAGCCCTCATCGAGCAGCTCGACCGCCGGCAAGAGCACCGACTCGACCGTGCGCTCGACCGACCTGACCGCGAGGCTCTCCTCCAGCAGGCGGTCGGCGAGATCCTCGCGGAACGCCGCCAGCGCGCTCTGCAGCCGCGCCGGCGAGGAGGGCCCCTCGCCGCGCTCGCGGGCGATCGAGATCGCCGAGGAGATGTCGTGCGTCTCGGAGAAGCTCTGCCGCAGCGCTTCGATCTCGATCAGATCGAATTGCCGATGCCCACCCTCGGTGCGCTGGGGCATCGGGTAGCCGAAGCGCCGCTCCCAGCTGCGCAGCGTGCTCGGGCTCACGCCCAGCATCGCGGCGGCGGCGTTTGTGCGGATCGCGCTCATATAGAGATGGTGATCTTTGAGACCTTGCACGGCAAGCCGCGCAAGGGGGGGTGCATTCCGGCAGACGCGTTGCAGGCGCAGGAGTGTCGTCGGGCACGGCGACGTGCGGCCTACGATTGTGGGCGTGAGGCTGCGTCTCTACCACCACCCCGACGGCGCGCGCGTGGCCTACCGAGAGCTCGGCGCCGGGCCGCCGCTCGCGCTGCTGCACTCGGCGATGCTCTCCCACAAGGAGTTCGAGCCGGCCGTCGAGCAGCTCTCCGACCGCTTCCGCGTCGTGCTCCCCGACCTGCCGCTCCACGGCGACTCCGAGGATCGCCCGCGCTACCCCTACACGCTCGACTGGTTCGCCGATGTGATGTCCGGCTTCGCCGCCGACGTGCTTGGGCCAAGGCCCCTGATCGGTGGCCACGACGCCGGTGCGGAGATCCTCCTGCACGCGGTCTCCCGCGGGAGCCTCCAGCCCAAGCGGCTCGTGCTGATGGGCAGCCGCCTGCACGCGCCACCCGAGAACGCGCGGCTGCGCGCCGCCTGGCGCCTGGCCGCGACGGCGGGCGCCGTCCCCGGTCTCGACCGCCTGCTCACCCACGGCGCGCGCGCCGCCTTCACCCCCGAGCGCGGCCTGCGCCTGACCGCGCGCGCCGATCCCGCGGCGCGCGACCTGCTGCGCCACGCCTTCGCCGACGTGCCCGGCAACCGCTCGCTCGCGCGCTCCTGGTCGCGCTGCGCGCGCTCCTGGCCGCGCGGGGCGCAGACGGGGCTGCGCGGGCTCTACCCGCTCCTGGCGATGCCGGTGCTCTTGCTGTGGGCCGACCGCGACCGCCAGCACCCGCTCGCCACCGCCGAAGAGACGCTCGCCCTGCTCCCCGACGGCCAGCTGCGCGTGCTCGAAAGCACCGGCTTCCTGATGGCCTACGACGACCCCGTTGGGTTCGCCCGGGAGCTCGCGGCATTCTGCGGGTAGGGTTTGTCGCTCGTCCGATCACGACCAAGGAGAACCGATGCCGGACAAGCAGCTGTGGGGCGGAGAGACGACGAAGGCCGTCGCCAACTTTCCGATCTCCGGTGAGACCGTCCCCGTGTCGGTCGTGCGCTGGCTCGCCCGTGTGAAGGGCGCCGCCGCGGTGGTCAACGGCGAGCTCGGGCTGCTTTCCAAGGTGAGCGCCGGGCGGATCGAGAAGGCCGCCGCCGAGATCGCCGCGGGCAAGCACGACTCCCAGTTTCCGATCGACGTCTTCCAGACGGGCTCGGGCACATCGACGAACATGAACGCCAACGAGGTGATCGCCGCGCTCGCCGGCGAGAAGATCCACGCCAACGACCACGTCAACATGGGCCAGTCCTCCAACGACGTCTTCCCCTCGGCCGTCCACCTCGCCGCGCTCGACGTCGCCCAGAACGAGCTCCTGCCCGCGCTCAAGCAGCTCGAGCGTTCCTTCGCGAAGAAGAGCAAAAGTTTCCAGAACGTCGTTAAGGCGGGACGCACGCACCTGATGGACGCCGTCCCCGTCACGCTCGGGCAGGAGTTCGGCGGCTACGCCGCGCAGATGGCGCTCGGGCAGGAGCGCGTGACCGCCGCGCTTGTGCACGTCGGGCAGATCCCGCTCGGCGGCACCGCCACCGGCACCGGCCTGAACACCCACGCGCGGTTCGCCGAGAAGGTCCGCGCGCGGTTGAAGAAGGAATCTGGGCTCAAGCAGATCGCCGCGCCGCTCGATCCGTTCGAGGCGCAGGCCAATCGCGACGCGCTCGTCGAGCTCTCCGGTGCGCTGAAGGTCGTTGCCGTCTCGCTCATCAAGATCGCCAACGACCTCGCGCTGATGGGCTCCGGACCTCGCACCGGCATCGGCGAGATCTTCCTGCCGGAGCTGCAGAAGGGCTCCTCGATCATGCCCGGCAAGGTCAACCCGGTGCTCCCCGAGGTTGTGCTGCAGGTGAGCGCCCAGGTGATCGGCAACGACACCGCGATCACGATCGGCGGGATGCAGGGACAGTTCGAGCTCAACGTCCGCATCCCCCTGATCGCCCGCAACCTACTGCAATCGCTGAACCTGCTGTCGGCGACCGCGCGCGCGTTTGCGGAGAAGTGCGTCGAGGGGATCGAGGTCAACCGGGCCGGCGTTGCGGCCTCGGCCGGAGGGACGCTCGCGGTCGCCACTGCGCTCAACGGTGCGATCGGCTACGACAAGGGCGCCGCGATCGTCAAGAAGGCCACTGAGTCCACCCGGCCGTTGCGGGATGTCGCGTTGGAGGAGGGGGTCGACGCGAAGCTCTACGACGCAACGATCGATCTCCGCAAGATCGCGCGAGGGAATCAGGCGTAAGGGCTTTTGGGGGTGGTC
>Ga0207933_1000972_pt1 | contig 24278 bp, 21 predicted proteins | sample NGESurdeep092012_4_FD_184488 | JGI IMG/M metagenome (GOLD analysis project Ga0207933, IMG submission 184488) | Arctic peat soil microbial communities from Barrow, Alaska - NGEE Surface sample F53-3 deep-092012 (SPAdes) | ecosystem: Environmental > Terrestrial > Soil > Wetlands > Peat ... | reverse complement strand
CATAGCGGGAACACTAACGCTCGCGTGTCGCCTGTCGCAGATCACGATCGCCGAGCTGGACCGCTATCGCGCGGAGAAGGTGCGCGAGTCCGCCCGGCTCAGTGAGGCGCTGCAGACGTGGCGCAAATGCGTCGACGACGCCAAGGACCCCGCTGAACGACGCAAGCTCGCCCAGGAACGGCCTCCCAGGGCGCTGTCGGCGGTATCGATCAACAAGACGATCACCCGCCTCGGGCAGATTCTCGAGGTCGCTCTCGAGTACGAGTTGATCGACCGCAACCCGGCGCGGGGCAAGCGCCGGGGACTGAAGACGACGAAGCCCACGCCCGTATGGCTTGACTCGGCCGAGCACATCGAAGCGCTGCTCGATGCCGCCGGCGCGCTCGACCGGGTTGCCTCGGTAAAAGGAGGTGTGCGCCAGAAGGGCGGCCTCATCTACCGCCGCGCGATGCTCGCGACCTTCGTATTCGCCGGCCCACGGATCTCGGAGCTGACCGCCCTGCGCTGGCGCGACGTGGACCTCGCCGGCAGCCGCATCACGATCCGCAAGTCAAAGACCGATGCGGGAATGCGCGCTGGGACACGCGGACCCCGGCTTCACGCTGCGCGTGTACCGGCACGGGATGCGCCGCGACCCGGCCGCCAAGGAGCGCCTGCGCGCGCTCGTCGGCGGCGCCGATTGGCCCACGATCGCCAACAGCGCTGCTCAGACGCCGTGGAGCGAGCTTGCCGGGACCGGCAGGCCGAGCCTCGGTTCCGCCCGGTAGCACGGCGCTCGTGTCCGAGTTGCTTGCCTCAACCACAGCCGCCCGGCTGCGAGCTGCGAGACTACCGCCCCGCAATGGCTGACAGCCCCGAACCGCTCGCGCAACTCGACCTCCACTTCCTCGCGGCGACGATGGTGCCCTGTCAGCTCGACGCACTCCCCGTTGGTGGCGCTCAGACAGTGGTGTGGATCTTCAGCGGCGAGTAGTCGCCGCTGCGCTTGACGGGCTGGCGGCGGATGCGGATGTCAAGTTCGAGTCCAATCGCGTCGACCAGGTCGATGAGCGTGTCGAGGGTCGGGTTGGAGCCCTCGCCGCGCAAGAGCCGCGAGATCGCCTCCGGCTTGCGTTCCATCCGTCTGGCGAGCTCCGCCTTCGGAATGTTCTCGCGCTCACGAACCGCCTCGATGAGCTGCAGCACCTCGGCGATGCTCTTGACCTTCGCGAGCTTCTTCTCAAAACCGGCCCTGAACGAAGGGTCGGCGAGCTGGCCTTCGAGGAACTCATCGAACGCCTGGCCTGTGTGTGTGGTGTCCTTGGTGTCGATCGCCATCATAATCTCCCGACCAGCCACAAGACCATAACATAAAAGTTCATTGTGCTCAAGTCTTTCCAGGGTCTTCCGGCACCCCCATCGGCAGCACAATCCGCCGCGTAGCCAAGTAGTCCGTGCGGTAGGCAAGGGCTTCGTCGTACACCCTCTGATCCATCGCGCTGCGCACCTTCTTCGCCGCGCCGCAGATCAGCGTGAGGGCCTTGGCGTCCAGCCCATGCTCCGGCGCTTGGCTGTCGAGCACGCAGAACACCCGATACAGCCGGCCGTCGTGCTCATCGCGCGCCTCATAGAGTCCCTTCATCTCCCCATGCATGGCGTGCCACATCTTGCTCGGCGGAAAGCTCGGCGGAGGAGCGTCGCGCACCGCAACCACGATCGCCAAGAGCATCTCCCGCACCGGCTGCGGGCAGCCGAGAAGGAACTTGCGGGCAGGTGCCATCTCCTCGGCAGTCCTGTAGAAAGCCACCGACCACTTCGTGGCAGCCGCCGGCACGCTGGCGCCTCGCGTCTTGACACGGCGCTTGTCCTTCTTGGAAGGGCTCATACAGCCAGCCTAATCGCAGGCAAGGATGCCGCGGAGAGGTATCGAGCCGCTCAAGTCGCGCGCCATTAGGCTGCTCTGGCAATGACGTTCGCCATCACATCGACGACAGCCTCGACCTGGACGGCGATCAGCACGCCGCCGCCAGCGAAAAGCTCGGTCCAGTAGAAATGGGGTTTTGGTAGCGTTTAGGTAGCAGAGGGGGTTTTCGGGCCTGCGCGGCCTCCAGTCGTCTAGTTCATCGCCGCCAAAACATGCCGATTACCAGGGCCTTTGTGGTGATGCCCCCGCCAGGAGTCGAACCTGGATTCTACCGCTTAGGAGATGCAGATTTTAGGGCCGAGATTTGGCTTGTTTACTGGGTTTTTGGCGAATCGGCCTTTCGCTGCTGTGTCAACAGATATCGGCACTTTTCGGCGGTTTAGGTAGCACAACCCGACCGCTACCAAAACCCCATCCAGAGCCAAATCCAACTAAACCGCTACCGCGACTGGATGGCGACCCACGTCGAGCCGCGCCTCGTTAGCTGCTCGCCACGGGTCCCTCGCGGTCGAGCACAGCGACCGCCTGGCGACGGTTCTCGACGCCGAGCTGGCGGTAGGCGTTACGGAGGTGCCCCTTGACGGTGCTGAGGCTGAGGCCGAGGCTGTCGGCGATCTCTGCGTTGGTTCGGCCGTTAGCGAGCTGCTCGAGTATCCGGCGTTGGCGGGTTGTGAGCGCTTCCGACGGGTGACGCATCAAGTCAGGTGGCGCCAGCGGCGTCGAGGACCCATGATGTGGGGCCTGTGTCAACTCGTAGCTGCGGCCTGCACCGAGGGCCCATGCGACTCGTGGGTCTGCGCTTGCCCACTCGCGTGGCCCGGTACGGCGGACTAGGCCATTGAGGTGCAGGCGGGTCATCGCGGGCGCGATCTCCGAGGCGGCGATCTCCGGTGTCGCCTCATAAGGACCGAGGCCCTGCACGATCGCCAGCAGCAGGTGGGCGCCGAGCCGGTGTACGGAGCGGGCATGTTGCATGTAGCGACGGGCAAGGTCGCTGTGACGCTCTGTCATGGCGCCGATGAGGGAGTCGGCGTCGCGCAGGTGCTGGCCTTCCCGTTGGAGCTCTTCCAGTAGCTCGACCGTCGCTCGGGGGTGTCCGCCAGTGCGCGCGTGGACTAGCCGGCAGAGGGCTATGTCGGCGCGCGTGGCGTCGCTGAACGCTTCCGGTGAGGGCGGATCGAGCGTCAGCCAGCGGCCGTCCAGACGGTAGGCCGCGTCGGGTCCAGCGGCGAGGTCCTGTGCCGGCCCTCGCGCGCAGACGAGGAGGTGCAGGTTCGGCGTGTACTGGCCGCCTGAGCGCACCCGCCAGAGGAGCTCCGCGACGTCGGGGGAGCTGAGCCCGGCTGCACGCGGCGCCTCGAGATGGTCGAGAACGAGTAGCAGCGGCTTTTGTTCGGCGAGCCTGCGGGTCGCCTGGACTGGCCCGTCCAGCACGTCGGGCTTGCCGACACCGCGCGGCGGCACCGGCGCCTCCGCAAGGGTGGCGACCTCGCGGCCGAGCTGCGCAGGCAGCTGCAGCAGTGCGCTGCGGGTGCTCGTGGGCCACATTCCGGGGCTCAGCGCATCCAGATGGGAGAGCGCGACCGTGCCGATCACGGCGCGAGTGAGCTCGCGCGCCCACCGCCAAGCGAGGCGATTGGGCGACCAGGCGCCGTCGAGGTCGAGCATCACGATCGTGAACTCATCTGACAGGCGAGCGACGGCCGCATGAAGCAACGCGCTCTTGCCGACATCGGCCTCTCCTACCAGCCCCGCGAACGACTGCTCCTGCACGGTCTGGACGATCCGCTCAACCGCCGGCTCCCGTGCCTGGGTCAGGCGATCCCAGACGCTCACGGGAGACTCCAGGAGGGGTGGCGTTCAGCGTCGTTGATCGCACGCTGGGCGGTGTCGACAGTGACGGTGTCCTCGAACAGCCAGTCGAGCGTGTGCGCGCAGATCAGCATCGTGCGCAGCGGATGGCCATCGCTTTGGTAGACGATCCGCTGGAGCTCGTTGCGCTCAATCGCGATTTCGCAGCGCTCAAAGCGCTCCCGCAGGCCGGAGTACCAGTCATCGCGGCTGATCTCCGGCAACGCAAACCGCCGGCCGAGACCGTGCAGCGGGGCCTTCGCGTCCTCGTAGAGCGCGAGCAGGGTGCTCTTTTCGCTACCGCTGAAGACGAAGTTCACCGTGCTGCCGGGGCGCTTGATCGCGTTCGCGAGCTCCTGCTGGACCTCGTCGGAGTCGCTCCAGCGCACCAGGTCCTGCGCCTCGTCGAGCACGATCACTGTCCGCTCACCAGCGGCGCGCCCATTCGCGTCCAGCGCGAGCAGCGCTCCGCGCAGGCTTGCCCCCTTGGGCGCCAGCAGATCCATGAGCTTGCCGACCGCGGCCGCGTCATCCTGCTCGCCGAGCAGCACGCCCGCGGCCCGCACCCCGGCAGCGGCACCCGGCGCTAGCGTTTTCTTGAGCAGACCCTTCGCCGTCATCGCTTTGACCTTCGCGCCCGCCCCCTGCTTGGCGGCCTGCGTGAGCAACGTCACGGCCAGGACACCGGAGTCGGTGATCCCGTCACGGAGATCCACCGACAACGCCATCCGATCCTCCCCGTCGCGCAAGATCCGGTCGGTCATCGCGAGCAGCATGCTCGACTTGCCAAGACGACGATCCTCGGCAAAGATCAGCGTGCTGCCGCCCTCCGCGGCGCTCGTCATGTCGCCGATCGCCGACGCCCGGCCGATCTGCAACTCCTCAGGAATCGCGCCGCTGGTAGGGAACAACGCCACGGCCTCAGTCCTTGATACCGGCATAACGGCAGGTATGATACAGGCTTTCCGGCCGGTATCAAGGTTTGATGGGGCAACTGACCGCTAGCGTGCACAGAGCCCATGCACACCCGCTCACGCATCTCTCGCGCTGATCTCCTTCGTGCCGTCTCTCGGTGCCTGAGGGAGGGCACGTGCACGCTGACGCTCGACGACCGCGTCGAGCTGAGCGAGGAGTCTGATCAGCGCGGCGACACTCGGAAAGCCTTGAGACGCATTACTAGCCATCAGGCGTGTCTTCCCTGCGGGTTTTTCTTGCTTGTCGCTGCCTGCGACGTGCCTCGGCTCGGCCATCAAAGTTACCCTTCTTGCCTGCCGACGGGAGCGAGGCCACGAGAGTATCCAGCTCGGGGCTTGGTTGCCAGGGCGCAGTTAGGGCGATAGCGATCTGGACTGGCTCTGGCGGCCCAGCCCACCCGCCGAAGCCAACCCACACGGCGAGCTTGAGTTGGTGCTTCTTGAGGACCCCGTACTTGGGCAGACGGTCAACGACCTCACCCGAGCGTGTCGACGGCGCCGTCATAACTGTGACTGCATGATCCCCGCTGACGATGGTGGCATCGTGAACGGAACGGTCGAGTGCCGAGCGGCGCTTCAGGTCTTTCATCGCTGAGACAATCTTGCGCCTTCCCTTCTCGTCGAAGTCGAGAATTGCGAGAGCGGCATCCAGACGCCCAGGAGCCTTGCTCTCGTCGAGGCAATCGAGTAGCTCGCGCACGTCGCTGTGGTGCTTGACGGACGGACGCGGCGCGGGCGTCTGCCTCAGGCCTCGCTTGTAGAAGAAATACGAGTCGAGTTGCTCCGTGTGGGAAAGAAGCTGGACGGGGGCCGTCGGGGTGCCGTCTGAGCCCGCTTCCCAGAAGAGGCCGACAAGGAGGTAGTGCATGAAGTAATCGAGCTCGTCGGGCGCTATGGCACAGCGCATCTCGTCGACCCGCTGACGGCGTTTCAGGTAATGGATCAGTTCACTGGGGCGCTCAACGATCTCGCAGATGAGCTCAAGGTCATGCAGTGAGATCAGCAGCGGTGTCGGGCCACTGGGGAGTATCTCGGCGTCAGCGAGCTGCCACGCCGACGGTGCGACCGACGAGAGATCCTCGAGTACCACGATCAGCTCGAATGTGTGCCCGATGCCATCCAGGTTGAGCGTCAAGGGTCGGCCGCTTCTGTCAGTGATCGTCAGCTGTGTGCTGTCGTCGAGGAGCATCTCGTGGGCGCGCCGTGTCTGCGTAGCGGCTTTGGTGACCTCTTTTTTGAGCCAGTCGCGGAATGAGTCTTGGGCCAAACGTCGGGCAGAAGGGCGCATGCTGGATGCCTTTGCCTCGACAATGAGCAGCGCCGCGTCGACGCGCAGCAGCCCGTCGATCTCACCGTGCTGATCGTCGCGCGCGCCGTCGTAGTGGATCTCTTCGTGGGCCCAGTCTGCCCGAAGGGCTCTGGCGAGCGCCGTGGTAGCACGCCGCTCGACCATCGCTCGCCGGTGCTGCTCGAATCGCTTAAAGGAGCCCGCGTCATGGTCTTTGAGTGCTTTCTCAACGAACGGACGGAGTGCCCAGATCAGGCTGGGCGCGGACACACATAGGTAGCGCCCGTGACCGTCCGCGACGATCGGGACGGCCCGAACGTCCTCAATGTCAACCGGACCGCTGTGGGACGGCTGCTCGCCGAACTCGATCGAGAAGGCGGACAGGTACGCCTCGGTTTCCTGACCGTCGCAGCCTGCGATCTGTGCGAGATCGCTGGCAGTGAAGCTGAGGGTTTGCCCCAGTTCGTGCCCTGTCCAGGCAAGGAGCATCGCGTCGATGCGGTGCTGAGCCTCGGCTGGCTCCATCTCCTGCAGCGTCCGGAGGACTTGGGCGTCTGAGTCGTCGCCTGGATCCTCCGGCGGATTCTTGACCTTTGCCATCAGTGTCTCGCTGGCTTCGCGGGCCTTCGCTCCTCGCTCGTGCAGCCGCCGCAAGCCGTTCTCGATGATTGCGTCCTGCAGGGTCAGCGCGGTGGTGGCGGTGAACCCGCACGCGGCGAGGACGTCCTCGCGCACGGTGTCGTGGTCGAACAGCTCCATGACTGTGGCGCGCTCCTGCCAGTCATAGGACGGGCTCCTGACGGCCAGCCGGTGCGCGATAGCGGTCGCGCGGGTCAGAGCGAACGCGTCCGGTCGGTCCTGTGGCCCGGCAGCGTCGTTCATCAGCCGCAGCGCACGATTTACAAGGAGCTCGCGTAGGCGAGCTTCGATGGCCTCGAAATCGAGCTTGCTTCCGTGCTGCGTTCGGTCTCCGGCGCGCGCGGGCCGCCGCAGCAGTACTGCTGCGGCGAGCTCAACGGCAGCGGTGATCCCCTCGTGCTCCCACTCCTTGTACGTCTCCGGGTTAGCGGTCGAGTTCGAGAGCCACAGGTAGCCGAGAACCTCGAACGCGTCGTGCGGCGCGAACATCTCCGCCAGCCGCGCGATGTCGCTCTCATACCGCTCGGGGAAGCCATCGAACATTTCGCGGGTGGCTTCGCGGAACTGCTCGATCTCCGGCGAACTCTGATCGAGCGTAGTGACCATATTGCGCCCATAACGCTCAAGCCGCAGCGGCCCGTAGCTGGTGGACTCATACGAAATGCGCTTGGCCCCTTTGGCCTGACGCTTCTTCTTGCGACGTTTGTCCCCTCGCTTGCCCATAGCTCTACGCGAACAGCCATGCTAGACCCGCCATAGCCGAGACGCGCATCTTGCCTGGAGGTCGTAGACCCGCTGACGGGGAGGTTGCGCGTCTACAGCAGGAGTCCATCCTGCCGAAAAGCCCTGATCGCAGGTGACGTGATCGCGTATGCGTTGGGACAGCCGTCGCTCCGGTACGGTCGGCCGGTCTGCCGCTTGTGCGGTGCGGCCGTGCAGAGGATGACGTGGGTGCCCGCCAACCAACCAGATCCCAGGTCCGGACCCAACCCGAGCTGATGCCCCCTGCCCCTACCGGTCACATCATCCGACGGCCGAGCGGCGCATGGGCCCTTCGGTTTCGTGCGTACGGGCAGAGGCGATACGTAACCCTCGGCACCAGCTCCGAGGGTTGGACGCGGAGGACGGCGCACACCGAACTTCAGAACATCCTCGCCGATGTCCGTCAGGGAATCTGGTGTCCGGTCGAGCCTGAACCCGCTCGCCCACGACAGATCGATCGGGTCTTCGGGGTGTTCGCGACCAAGTGGTTTGAGGCAAGCAGGTATGAGTGGCAACCGAAGACCGTGTGCGACTACGAATGGCAGCTTCGCCACCATCTGCTCCCGTTCTTCAAGAACCATCGCCTGTCGCAGATCACGATCGCCGAGGTGGACCGCTACCGCGGGGAGAAGGTCCGCGAGTCCGCCAGGCGTGCTGAGGCGCTGGCGGAATGGCACACGCGCGTCGAGGAGACGCGGGATGCAACGAAGCAACGCGATCGTGCCCGAGAACGGCCGCCCCGAGCGCTGTCGGCCACCTCGATCAACAAGACCATTACCCGTCTCGCGCAGATCCTCGAGGTCGCCCTCGAATACGGCCTGATCGACCGCAACACGGCTCGCGGTAGACGCCGCCGCCTGAAGGCGACCAAGCCCTCTCCGGTATGGCTCGACCGTGCCGAGCACATCGAGGCGCTGCTGGAGAGCGCGAGCGCACTCGACCAGCACGCTGGGATCAAAGGCGGTCACGATCAGAAGGGCGGCCTGGTCTACCGGCGCGCGCTACTGGCCACCCTTGTGTTCGCTGGCCCTCGAATCGGAGAGCTCACCCTGCTGCGGTGGCGCGACGTAGACCTCGCCGAGAACCGGATCTCCATCCGAGAATCGAAGACCGACGCCGGCCTCCGACGGATCGATTTGCTGCCCACCCTCCATGACGCGCTCACGACCTACAAGGCCCAGGCCCCAAACACTGCCCCCAATGCCTTCGTGTTCCCCAGCGCGAAGGGAACCGAAATGACTCAAGAGAACGTTCGCAGCCGAGTCCTACGCAAGGCCGTGGAGCAAGCCAACGAGAAGCTCATCGGGGCCGGGGACGTGCCACTACCAGACGGGCTAACTCCCCATAAGCTCCGACACACCTTCGCGTCCATCCTGATTGCGATAGGCGTAGACCCAGGCAGCGTTATGGACCAGCTCGGCCACGCCGATCCCGGATTCACGCTCCGTGTCTACCGCCACGGAATGCGCCGCGACCTCGCGGGGCAGGAGCGCCTGCGGATCCTCGTCGGGGACCTACGCCGCCCTGACTGCACGTCGTGCCCACACCTCGATCTACCGCTTCATCGGCGGTGAAATCCGCCTCCTACACGAGCAAAAAGCGCCTAATACCAGGTGATTTGGCTCGTCAACGCGGACCTGGATCTACCGCTTCTTTCGCGACAGGGCCTGCGTACAAAAAGGGCTTAGGAAAGCCAAGAATCGTTTGGGCACTAGCTGTACACCGATATTCATGTCTGCGATGAACTGCCCTAGAAAAGTGGCTATTTGCAGGACTTTTGTAGTGCCCCCGCCAGGAGTCGAACCTGGATCTACCGCTTAGGAGATGCACCGTTTAGGGCCGGAAAATGGCTTGTTTACTGGGTTTTCGGACCCTCGGCCATTCACGCCATGTCCCCTGATATCAACGCTTTTCGGCCAGTTTAGGTAGCAGAAGCCGCTTGCGACCAAAACCCCATCCAGAGCCAAATCCTTCGCCAACGAGACCACCGCACCCGAAGCGGTGCATCCAGCCTCGCCGGCGAACAGCAGTCCGAAGGGTGCCACGCAACCGCTACCCAAACCCCCAGCCAGGACGAAGAAGCCTCGCGCCTGACACGACCGTGCGCGCCTTGCCAGCCTTGACCCGGACGATCAAGATGCCGACCAGAGCATATGCCCGGAGACCGAGGCTCCGAGCCCAACGTCGCCCGGCTCCTCACCGAGCAAGACCTCAGCCGCATCGTCGTCTCAGCGCACGCGCTCAGACGGTTCATAGAGCGCCCTGCCCGGCATCCCCGGCGCCGAGCAAGTCGCCGAAGCAATGGCGCGACTGGAAGACCTCGGCTCGTGCAACCGCTCCGGGCCCCGAGCAGGGACAGCTGAACCGCTACCGCGACTGGATGGCAAAGCACGTCGAGCCCGTCGTCCTCGACGCCATCCGCTGCGAAGGATTCTGGGCCACCGACCGAGCCCGCGACGCGTTCCGCCGCCGGCACGCTTCAGGATCTTGACGGGGCGTACTGTCCAGCGCACCATGCCGAGCACGCAGGCGATCTACTACAGAGATTCTCGCTCTCGTCAGCCGGTCGAGGAATTCATCGACGGCCTGCCGGTCAAGCATCAAGTCGCTGTGGATCTCGCGATCGACCGTCTCAACGGGCTCTCCCCGAACGAGCCGCCACTCGCGTTCCCCGCAACCTCACAGATCGACGGTGAGCTGCGAGAGCTCCGCTGCCACTACGGACCGGTCCTCTACAGGGTTCTCTATCGCCGCTCCAAGAACCTGTTCATCCTGCTGCACATGCTCCGCAAGAACACCGGCAGCATCCCAGCCTCGGACATCGACACGGCCCAGCTGCGCTGGCAGGACTTCAAGGCACGGATGGACGCGCAACCACGACGGCCACCACGAGCCGCCGGGCAGGATGCCCCGTAGAATCTGTTTACCAATTTTGGTAACATGCTTGATCGAAGGAGCCCGATCATGAGCACACGATCCAAGAACATCTCGCCGGTAGGGACCTCACACGCGGAGTCGATGCGCCGCCGTGCACGCAACCCCGAGTACCGGGCCGAGCTCGAACGCCTAGCGCCATATGAGACGCTGGCGCGGATCGTGATTCGCCGCCGCGGCCAGCTGGGACTCAGCCAGGCGGAGCTCGCCAAACGCATGGGCACGAGCCACTCGGCGATCTCACGGATCGAGAGCGGGCAGCACCCCACGACCGTGCAGACGCTCCGCAGGCTCGCCGCCGCGCTGGACACCCACCTAGTGGTCGGATTCGCCGACGAGATCCCGGGCGTGCAAGGCGCCAGCGTCGACACGAGCGCCGCCGACCTCGTCGCTGTGGGGTAGCGCAGCCAGACGGTCCCAACTCTCCCTGGACGATCAATTAGGTTGGATGCGTGACAAGGATGGGGTGCGGTAATGGAGCGCATTGACGGGGAGTTGATCTTCTCGGCGTCTGACCTGATCAATCACCTTGAGTGCCCGCACCTCACGCATCTCGATACCGAGGTCGCGCTCGGGCGCGTACGTCTCACAGAGACCAGGTCCGACACGACGGAGCTCGTGGCGCGCAAGGGCGATGAGCACGAGCAAGCCTACCTCGCTCAGTTGCGCTCCGACGGCCGCGAGGTCGTTGAGATCAAAAGCGAGCAGCCAGGACTGGAGGGCACACGGGAAGGCACGCGGCAAACGGTCGAGGCGATGAAAGCCGGGGCCGAGGTGATCTACCAGGGCGTGCTATTCGACGGCGTGCGCTGGCGCGGGCACAGCGACTTCCTCCAGCGCGTCGAGTCCCCTTCGGCGCTGGGGTCGTTCAGCTACGAGGTGGCCGACACGAAGCTCGCGCGGCGCGTGAAGCCGTACTTCCTGCTGCAGCTCTGCTTTTACTCCGAGCTCGTCGAGGCGATCCAGGGAGTGGCGCCGGAGCGGATGCACGTTGTGCTCGGGACGCGCGAGAGCCAAACGTTCCGGGTGGCAGAGTTCGCCGCCTACTACCGCAGCGTCAAGCACGGCTTCGAATCCGAGATCGACGCCGGCACGGCGGGCACCTACCCGGAGCCGGTCGAGCACTGCGGGCTGTGTCGCTGGGAGGAGCACTGCATCGCCCGGCGCGAGAGGGACGAGCACCTGAGCCTCGTCGCCATGATCCAGCGCTCGCAGCAAACTCGGCTGGGCGAGCGGGGGATCGCGACCGTCCCGCAGCTCGCCGGAGCGGAGCCCGCGGACCGCCCACCCCGGATCGGGACCGCCACGTTCGAGCGCCTACGCGCGCAGGCACGTCTACAGGTAGACCAACGCCGCAGCGGGAAGCTGCGCTACGAGCTGCTTACGCCCGAGCAGGGCTGTGGGTTCGCTTACCTGCCGAGGCCATCCGAGGGCGATGTGTTCTTCGACATCGAGGGCGACCCGTTCTTTGACGACGGTCTGGAGTACTTGTTTGGCGTCGTCCTGCTGGGGGCCGACGGACCGCGATTTCAAGCGTTCTGGGCCACCGATCGTTCGAGTGAGAAGCGGGCGTTTGAGCAGTTCATCGACTTCGTGATCGAGCGGCTGGAGCGTTTTCCGGACCTGCACGTCTACCACTACGCCGCGTATGAGGCGACCGCGATCAAGCGGCTGATGGGGCTGCACGCGACGCGCGAGGAGGAGGTCGATCGGCTGCTGCGCGGGAGGGTCCTGGTCGATCTGCTTCCGGTCGTGCGTCAGGGTCTGCGGGTCGGGAAGCCGAATTACTCGCTCAAGAGCATCGAGGCTTTCTACATGGGCAAGCGCGACACGGAGGTGGCCGAGGGCGGCGACTCGATCGTGGCGTTCGAGCAATACCTGGAGACCGGCGATCGCTCGCTGTTGGAGTCGATCGAGCGCTACAACGAGGACGACTGTCGCTCCACGCACCTGCTGCGCGAATGGTTGCTCGCCCGTCGTGACGAGGCGATCGAGACGTTTGGACAGGAGATCCCGTGGAGACCGCCACCCGAGCCCTGGGCACCGGACCCCGAGCTCCAGGCGGAGCTCGACGCGCTGGGAGCCGCGCTCACCGTCAGCATCCCCGACGACGCCGAGGGCTGGGACGACGATCAGCGTGCCCACTGGCTGATGGCCCAGTTGATTGACTACCACCGGCGCGAGGCCAAGCCTGGGTATTGGGCCTATTTCGAGCGCCTGGAAGCCGATGAGGAGCAGCTGACGGAGGTCGACAACGAGGCTCTTGGGAGACTCACCGTTGCAGACGTCGAGCCGATCCCGCTCCCGCCGCCTTCGCGCTCGGTCATCCACACGCTGTGCTTCCCTGCGCAGGAGCACAAGATCGCTCCTGGCCACTTCGTCGACCCCGCGACCGAGAAGGGACTGACGGTCGAGTCGATCGACAACACGACCGGAACGCTGCGGATCACCCGTGCGGCCTCCCGTATCGGCGAGCCCCTTCCCCGCGCGCTCATACCTGGTAAGCCGTATGGCACCGACGACCAGCGTGGCGCTCTGCGCCGGCTCGCGGGCGACATCGTTGAGCGTGGCCTCAACGCTCCGGGTTGCTACAACACGCTACGGCAGATCCTGCGAGGAGAAGTTCCGAGCACATCGACATGCTCGCGGGGCGAGGCGCTGCAGGCGGGCGCCTTCGACCTGGAGGACGCCAAGCGGATCGCGGAGGGCCTGAGCGACAGCTACCTGTTCATCCAGGGGCCGCCCGGCTCGGGCAAGACTTTCACCGGCGCCCACCTGATCCTGCACCTCATCCAGCAGGGCCACCGCGTCGGCGTAGCCGCGGGCAGCCACGCCGTGATCCACAACCTCCTCGCCGAGGTCGAGAAGTACGCCACTCCGGACGAGCCTTTCGCCGGACTGAAGAAGTGCGGCAGCGATGGCAGCAACAGTTACGAGTCCAAGCACGGGCTGATCAAGAACTCCAATGAGATCGCCGATTTCGCCGGCCGCGGCTACGAGCTCGTGGCGGGGACCGCCTGGCTGTTCTGCCGCGAGGAGATGGACGGGACGCTCGATTACCTGTTCCTCGACCTAGGCCGACACCGCGACTATGCCGACAGGCCATCCCCTCGGTCCCGGAGAGCCTTGTGTCTGATGGGTGTTTCGGGCTGAGCGCCAGTGTGAGTATCGGCATAGTTTCACGTCCCGACTAGACACTTCTGACCGTCGGAGCCTGGTGCTCTGACAAGGAGGCTTGGACAATGTCGGGTACTCGAAGGAAGCCTGGGCGGCTCGGTCCGTTCGTGGAGGGTTATCGCGTTCGGCTGTTGGAGCTTGGCTACACGCCGCAGACGGTGCGCGCGATGCTGAAGGTGTTGGGGCAGTTGGGTCGGTGGATGGATGATGAGGGTGTCGAGCCCGGGCGACTGAACATGGCCGCGGTTGAGGCGTTTCTGGCTTGCCGGCGCGCTGGTGGAGATCGGCGGGTGGCGAGTCTGGGTGAGCTGCGGCAGCTGGTGTCTTACCTGCGTGAGCTCGCGGTGATGATGCCCGAGGATCTGCCGCGGGAGCTCACGCCGCTTGAGGAGCTGATCGCTGATTATCGCGAGTGGCTGGTGATCGAGCGGGGGCTGGCGCCGGCGACCGTGCATCGGTACGAGACGCTGGCGCGACGGTTTCTTGGCGAGCGAGTCACGGCTGAGGATGAGCGGGGTGTGAATAACCTGACCGGCGCGGAGGTGTCCGCGTTCTTGGTGAGGGAGTGCGCTCGTGTCTGTCTCGGAGCCGCGAAGGGTCATGTCGCGGAGCTTCGATCGCTTTTGCGCTTTCTTCACTTGCGTGGCTTGACTGAGCTGCCGCTCGCGGACGCGGTACCCGGAGTGGCGGGATGGCGGGAAACCGGTATTCCTCAGACGATTTCCCGCGCCGATGTCGAGCGGCTGCTCGTGGGTTGTGACCGGTCGCGGTTTGATGGTGTCCGCGATTTCGCGATCCTGATTCTGCTCGCGCGGCTTGGTTTGCGCTCGATCGAGGTGGCGCGCCTTGAGCTCGAGGACCTGGATTGGCGTGCAGGCGAGATGGTGGTGCGCGGCAAGGCCCGTCGCCGGGACCGGCTGCCACTGTCAGGCGATGTTGGTGAGGCGCTCGCCGCGTACTTGTCCGTGCGCGGACAGCACGACACCCGGCGGGTGTTCCTGACGCTGCGCGCCCCGATCCGCCCGATCATGTCCGACCTGGTCGGCGACGTGGTGAAACGGGCGTGCAGGCGGGCGCGGGTGGGGCATGTCGGCGCGCATCGGCTGCGCCACGCGCTTGCGAGCGAGATGCTTCGCGAGGGCGCCTCGTTGATCGACATCAGTCAGGTGTTGCGCCACCGCGACCTGGGCACGACCGCGATCTACGCCAAGATCGATCTCGGGCGGCTGCGCCAGGTCGCTCAGCCCTGGCCGGGAGTGGGGCGATGAGCGCCCTCTCGCAGCATCTCGATGAGTACCTGCGGCTACGTCGCGTGCTCGGCCACGACCTCGCTGAGGCAGGCCGGGTGTTGCCGCGATTTGTCACCTACCTCGAGGTCCGCGACGCGGAGTTCGTGACGGTCAAGGCGGCTCTCGACTGGTCGCTTGAGCCTGACGCTCCAGCGGGAAGCACCGTGTGGGGCCGGCGGATGATGGTCGTCCGTGGGTTCGCGCGCTACCTGTCCGGGATCGACGCCCGGACTGAGGTCCCTCCCGCCGGGGCGATCCCGAACCGCCAGCGGTGGCGGCCACCGTTCATCTATAGCGAAGCGGACATCGTCGCGTTGATGGACCAGGCCGCCCAGTCGATTCCACAGCCGCTGCGGGCAGCGACCTACCAGACGCTGATCGGGCTGTTGGCCGCCACTGGGCTGCGGATCGGGGAGGCGCTTCGTCTTGACCGTCACGACGTCGACTTCTCCGACGGTGTGCTGCTGGTGCGCAAATCGAAGTTCCGCAAGTCCCGGCAGGTACCGTTGCAGACGAGCACCCTGCAGGCGCTCCAGAAATACAACCATCAGCGCGAGCAGCACTGTCCGCACCCGAGCACCGAGGGCTTCTTCGTCTCCCTGCGCGGGACGAGGATTATTTATGAGTCCGTCTCCAAGACGTTCCGGATGCTCTGCGATAGAACCGGCGTTGGCGCGGGAGCGCCGCATCCTCCCAGGATGCATGATCTGCGCCACACCTTTGCGGTGCGCACCCTGCTCGGCTGGTATCGCGACGGCCAGGACGTTCAAGCCCGGATGCAGTGGCTTTCGACCTATCTCGGGCATCGAGAACCACGCTATACCTATCACTACCTGTCGGCGGCGCCGGAGCTTCTTGGCCACGCCGCTAGGCTGCTCGAGCGCGATCAGGCGGTGCAGTCATGAGCATGATCGCCCCTACACTCCAAGCGTTTTTCAGTGACCGTCTGGCCCGCCAACTGCAGGCCAGCCCGAGAACGATCGCCTCCTACCGCGACACGCTGCGGCTGCTGCTCTGCTTCGCGCAGGAGACGACCGGGAAAACACCATCCTCGCTTGACTGGGACGACCTCGACGAGACACTGATCTCATCGTTTCTGACCCATCTCGAGCAAAACCGACACAACAGCGCCAGGACGCGGAACCTGCGGCTGACGGCGATCCGTTCACTGTTTCGCTACGCGGCTCTGCGTCACCCCGAGCACGCCGCTGTGATCGCGCGGGTGCTCTCGATCCCACCCAAGCGCTTTGAAAGGCGCACCGTGACGTTCCTCACCGCGGAGGAGTCCAAGGCGCTGATCGAAGCGCCCGACCGAACAAGATGGGAGGGACGGCGCGACCGTGCGATGCTCACCTTGGCGATCCAGGCAGGACTGCGGGTCTCCGAGCTGATCGGGCTGGGCTGCGCAGATATCGTGCTCGGCACCGGCGGGCACGTCCGCTGCGAGGGCAAGGGCCGCAAGCAACGCTCCGTGCCGCTCACAGCACCAGCACAGGCAGTGCTGTTTACGTGGCTGAAGGAGCGAGCCGGCGGCCCGCAAGACCCACTGTTCTGCACCCGCACCGGCAGGCAGTTGAGTCGCGACGCGATCGAACGACGCCTGGCCACCCACACCAAGGCCGCAACAAAGCAGTGCCCATCGCTGAACGGCAAGCGGTTGCATCCGCACGTGCTCAGGCACAGTTGCGCGATGTCACTGCTGCAAGCCGGGGTCGACACGACCGTGATCGCGTTGTGGCTCGGGCACGCCGATGTCCGCTCCACCCAGCCCTATCTCCACGCCGACCTCACGATCAAGGAACGCGCGCTCGCCCTGGTCGCACCGACCACCGTCCCACCCGGCCGCTACAAACCACCAGACACCACGCTTGCCTTCCTCGAAGCGCTGTGACTATGCCGACAATCCAATCAGTGAAACCGTCACAAAACCCATCGAGAGCAGGCCGTTCACCGCCGCGGCACACGGCCTGTCGGCATAGTCGCGGTGTCGGCCTAGGTCGAGGCCGGCCAGATCTCACTCGCCGACGCGCTGGCGATGGGCACGTGCGCGCGCAACGTGATCCTGCTCGGCGACCCCCAACAGCTCGCCCAGGTCTCCCAGGCGGTCCACCCGCCGGGAGCCGGCGTGTCCGTGCTGGAGCACCTGCTCGGCGAGCACACGACGATCCCACCCGAGCGCGGCCTGTTCATCGACGAGACCAGAAGGATGCACCCGGACGTGTGCCGCTTCATCTCGGCGGCGATCTACGAGGACCGACTGAAGTCGTTCGCGGACTGCGCCAACCAGGGGATCGAGGCCCCGGGTTCGTTGACGGGCACCGGGATCAGGTACGTGCCGGTCGCGCACGAGGGCAACACGCGCGAGTCCCCGGAGGAGGCCGCGACGATCGCCGGCCTGATCGAGGACCTGCTGGAGGGGCGGTACTCCCGCGCGGACGGAGCCAGCGGCCCCCTCAGGCCCGAGGAGATCATGGTCGTCGCCCCCTACAACGCGCAGGTCCGCTGCCTGCGCGAGGCGCTCCCCGCCGGGGTGAGGGTCGGCACCGTCGACAAGTTCCAGGGCCAGGAGGCTGCGGTCTGCTTCTTCTCGATGGCCACCTCGAGCGGGGAGGAGATCCCCCGGAACCTGGAGTTCCTGTTCAGCAGGAACCGGCTGAACGTGGCCGTTTCCCGGGCGCGGTGTCTGGCGGCGCTGGTTTGCAATCCGGCGCTGTTGGAGATTCGGTGCAGGAGTGCGGAGCAGATGCGCCTGTTGAACGCGCTTTGCTTGTTTGTGGAGACGGCTGGGGAAGGCAGCTGACAACTGATCCGGCTCTCGGCGGGCTCGCTGAGCTTGATAGCAAGGCAATCCGCCTCAAACTCTTGTCCAGTCCTCACATCGGACGGCAGTCTTCGTGCAAACTATCGGGCGATGCCAACACATGGAGACTACCCCTGGGAGCGCGACCAGCAAGCCAGGAATCGGAGATCCCGATGGTTTCGCCAACGTTCATCCTTGGGCCCGAGGCGAGCCGGCAGAGCGCGGGCGGTCACCGGTGTTTGCCTCCTGCTAACAGCAGCTGCGCTAGCCCAACAGCTCGGTGTCCGCGAGCCTGTGGGAATCGACGCCACACACAGCACGCTCCCGGGTGCCTACGTAGCTGTCCAAGGTCCCTGGCATTACCGCTGGGTCCGCGTCGTCGATCCACCACCGGGGACACCCGCCTATGTGCGACAGCGCTATCGGACGGTCAGGTATGTGCCCGCAACTCCGACTCCGTAGCAACAAGTGCCACGCTCTGACGATCGCCTCTGCTGGCGACTAGGACGAGGCCCGGCCATAGACGTGGATTCGCATTTAGCGTATGATTCCCGCCCAACGTCCAATGATTAGAAGGGGAAGGACATGGCGACATACACCGTGACCGAGGTGCGCAAGGAGCTGTCCGACGACGGCACGCATAAACACATCGAGGGTGTCTGCACCAGCGATGGCACCCACTACACCCGCAAAGAAGTCGTCGACTCGATCGAAGCTGGGAATACATGGAAGACCAAGGCCGCCGGCTACGAAGCGACGATCAAAAAGATCAGCTACTGCCCGCAGACCGGCTGTCTTGCCTCTCCCTACATCGAGACGAAAAGGGACAGCACCAAGAAGGACAACCTGGAGAACCTAGATCTCTGCTGAGAGCCGCGCGCTCTGAATGTGTTTAGGAACCAATGGCACGCAAGTCAAAGCTGCAGAAGCTAACGATCTCACTGCTCAAAGATGGGATCAGCCGCGAAGGCGTCTTCCGCGACACCGTAAGTCCGACCGGTTATCGAGTTGCTGCGCTTGAGTCCGGTGCCGACTCGCTCTTTATTGACGCGACGCCGCCACATCCACCGCGATGGATCGGCTACCTCGCGCCGCACACGAGCGGATCTCTCGAAGGCTTGTTCGCGGCATCAGCGTCTGCGGTTCTTCTGGTCGAGGCAAGTAATCGGCTGTTCGCGATTACGTTCGGTCAAGGCCGTCATCTCCTCGACCAGGACAACGTCGAGCAGGACTTCGGTCTCCGAGTGGTGCTCAACACCGTCGCCCCCGATCAACTCAAGAGCATCGATGCGAAGACGATCGACGAGACGACCGTCCACACCAGGCGGGATGTGAGCCGTGACTCGGCTTTTTCTGCATTCGGTCTAGATCCCAGTCGCGACCTACTCCGAGCGCTTACTGGCACCCCACAAGACACGACGCTTGGCGAGCGCCTGACCGGCGCCGATGCGCTCGGGATTCAGACACGCGACCAAGTACCCGAGTTGCCCGCGCTTGCGGAACGCCTTCTGACCGCCTTCGAAGCGACGGACTACAAAGAGCACTTTGACTTCATCGATCACCTTCGCCCGGAGAAGAGCGCAGCCCGACTGGCGCAGCTCGAGCAGAAGCTCGTCGACGCACTTTCGACCAGAGAGATTGACGATGTCCATCTTGCAGCGCCCGAGACTCTCGACTGGATCGACATTGCGGGGTTTCGCTTTTCGACGGAAGCCGAGGAGGTCAACAATGACCCGCGCATCAGCGTATATCTGGAGAGCCACACGACTGGCGGCATCAGTCTCAAGGCACTCAAAGCAGATCGACTTGAAGCGGTTCGTGCATCTGACGACCAGGCGATGGCCAGTTGGCCGATCTATCGCTGCATTGTCTACCAAGTCGAGCTCGCCGGCTCACTCTACGTCCTTTCTGCCGGGCAGTGGTTCCGAGTCGATCTGAACTACAAGTCCAGGGTTTATGCCGATGTCGAAGCGCTCACGCGACTTGACGGGCTACCAGACGCCGACCCTGGGACGGACGAGCCGAAATACAACCTCAAGGCGGCAGAAGCAATTGGGGGTCTTGCCTCGACAAAAAGTTCGTGTTCGACGGCGGACCCGACAAGATGGAGATCTGCGACATCCTCAAGCCGGATGCCACGCTTATCCATGTCAAGCAACGCGGGAGCTCCTCGACGCTGAGCCACCTCTTTACGCAGGGCGTCAATAGCGCTGAGCGTTTGCTACTCGATCAGGACTTCCGCTCAGCGGCACGCGCAATTGCGGCTCGAGAGAACGCGGCATTCTCGAACGTGCTCCCAAAAGACCGCCCGCAAGCACAAGACCACCAGATTGCGTTCGTCGTAATCACCCGAAGCAAACGCGCCACCCCCCTGACCCTTCCGTTCTTCAGCGTGGTGAGTCTCCGCGCCGCAGCGAGACACCTCGACGGCTTCGGCTTCCGTGTAGCAGTCGCAGCAGTGCAGGAGGAAGAAAACAAGCCATAGTCGCCGCACTCAGTCAACATCTTGAGAAGCCGCGCATCTTCCACACCAAGACCCTCCCTGTTGAACAGGGAGGGTCTGCTCGCTTGACAGGCTCTGTATTTCTACCTCGGAGTACAGCTGCGCATCGCTGTCAAGGTCGGTTATCTGTCTCTAGCTCACGCCGTGATCCACAACCTCCTCGCCGAGGTCGAGAAGTACGCCGCTCCGGACGAGCCTTTCGCCGGACTGAAGAAGTGCGGCAGCGATGGCAGCAACAGTTACGAGTCCAAGCACGGGCTGATCGAGAACTCCAATGAGATCGCCGACTTCGCCGGCCGCGGCTACGAGCTCGTGGCCGGGACCGCCTGGCTGTTCTGTCGCGAGGAGCTGGACGGGACGCTCAACTACCTGTTCATCGACGAGACGCGGCGGATGCACCCGGACGTGTGCCGGTTCATCTCGGCGGCGATCTACGAGGACCGGCTGGAGTCGTTCGCGGACTGCGCCAACCAGGGGATCGAGGCCCCGGGTTCGTTGACGGGCACCGGGATCAGGTACGTGCCGGTCGCGCACGAGGGCAACACACGCGAGTCCCCGGAGGAGGCCGAGGCGATCAAGGGCCTGATCGGCGACCTGCTGCAGGGGCGGTACTTCCGGGCGGATGGGACCAGCGGCCCCCTCAAACCCGAGGAGATCATGGTCGTCGCCCCCTACAACGCGCAGGTCCGCTGCCTGCGCGAGGCGCTCCCCGCCGGGGTCAGAGTGGGTACCGTCGACAAGTTCCAGGGCCAGGAGGCAGCGGTCTGCTTCTTCTCGATGGCGACCTCGAGCGGGGAGGAGATCCCACGGAAGCTGGAGTTCCTGTTCAGCAGGAACCGGCTGAACGTCGCGATCTCCCGTGCGCGATGTCTGGCCGTGCTCGTCTGCAACCCGGCGCTGCTGAACATACGGTGCAAAAATGAGGAGCAGATGCGGTTGTTAAACGCGCTTTGTTTGTTTGTGGAGATCGTTGGGGAGGATCATGAGTAGCAGCAACGCCCCGGCACTGCGTACGGCCGTCTCAGCTCAGCTGCGCCGCTATCGAAACGCCGCCTTACCGTGCTTTGAGAAGTAGTAATGGATACTGCGGCTCGCAACCTCATGCATAACTTCCGCCATACGCGCCTGCGTCCATTGCTTCTCTTGAAAGAAGAAGCTTCCCCGGTTGAATCGCCCCCCATCACCGCGGTTATGAAGTTCGATCTCGTTGAGCGGCCCGAACATCGCCATTGTCACCACTCGATCCAAAATGCTGCTGTCAGCTGCAAAGTCGCAACCATAACCAAAGCAGACGAAAGGCATGATGCCCTCCGTCAACATCGCCGCACGGAAACCGATTACGTTCTTGCCAAGTCGCTCGATCGCGTTTCCCTGCGCCTGGCGTTTCTTGCCTTCGACTTTACGTTTATCGTTTGTGCCCTGATTCTTGACCTCAGAGATCAGTATCACGTGATGCTTGCCTTTTCGGTCTACGATCGACAGGATGCCGCCGTCCGGCTCTAACCATCTCCTTTCCGGCGGTTCCGCAAATGGCACATCGGGGAAGTCATGCTTGAGCTGGTCGACAATCTCCGTGAGCGGCCAGCTTTGTTTGTGGTGTAGCTGAATATCGGCGAACTCGAACTGGAGACGCGCCACAACTTTCTTGATGGCCTTGCCGAGCGCGGTCTCCTGCTGCTTGGACGTCAGATTGATAACAGTGTCAGCACGCAGCAAACGAAGGTCCGTCTTCCTTGCCATGCTGTCAGTCCTTCTCGATCAGGTAGACGTGCTCGACCACCTGGGCGCTCCTGTTACGAAGGTTCCGGCAGCCGCGGAATGTTGTGTATGGCTGACGCTGCTCTGTGACCGTTCCCACCTCTGACAGAACCTCGCGGATTTCGGGAGGGGAGACGAAGCCCTCGTCGTTGAACGACAGGATGACGAACTTTGCATCGACCGCACCGATCAGCTCGCGTAGCTTCGGCAGGGCCTTGCTGCGGACGTTGTAGTCAGAGCGTCGCCACGAGGTCGGTATCCCGGAGACCCGGCTCATCTCCCCAGGCTCCTCGTAGTCGACCAGCAGGTTCAGCATGAAGTAGTTCGACCCATAGGGGTGCTGGTTGTAGGGCGGGTCGAAGTAGGCGACATCGAATCCGCCGACGTCGCTGACGAGGAGGTTCGCGTCCACCTGGTGCACGGAGAAGTCGCATTCGAACCTGCTCAGGATCGGTGGTTCCAGCGTGATCTGCGCGGTGATGCGCTCGAGCGCGTCGGCACCGCTGCCGCCGAACTTGCCCACGCCCGTGCCGCGATCCTTGTAGAAGCCCTTGAACACGCCCGCCGTGTTCGCGTGAATCGACGCCTTGGAAAGGAGCGGCCCCATCAGCAGCGACCTGATGTCCAGCGGCTCGTGCTCCAAGAGCTGCCGGTAGGTGTCGAGGCGATCGGCGTTCTCAGGCGTGTAGAAGACCCGGTCCTCGGGCCCGATGGCATCCGCGTCGCGCGGCGCATACAGGCGCCTGATGAGTCCCGGCGATGGTGAGCCGGCGTCCACGGCTCGGTTGAGCGCGCCAACTGTCGCTGCGAGCACGTCCGTCGGTGCCGAACCGCGATTGGCCAGGTAGCACTCGCTGATCACCCGCGCGTAGTCCTCCGTGTCGTTGACGACCAGCTCGCTGGCATACTGCTTGAGCATCCGAGATACGACGCCCGAGCCCGAGAAGGCATCCAAGATCCGCAGCTTGTCCTGCCCCGTCCGCTGCCGCACATCCTCGACTGCGCTCCTGATCAGCCCCAGCAGGGCGCGCTTGTTGCCGATGTACGTGACCAGCTGGCGCGTGAGATAGGCCGGGTCCTCCTCCAACAGCCCAAGCGGCAGCTGGGGCTGCTGCGCCGGTGCGGTCGCTTGCGCGCTCATCGATCGCCTCCGGTCGCAATGCGGTCTGGACAGCTCGTCTTGCTCAGCATGTAGACGATCATCGCGAGCGCTGCGGACGGGATACGTTTCCGGCCTATGAAGAGGCCTTCGTGGCCCGGCCGGACGAGTTCAGGGCGAGCGCGCCTACTCGTCCTCGCGAGCTTTGTTCACGAGTGCGTCGATCGACGTCAGGCCGGTCTGCTGCCGGAGCGTGCCGAGCTCCATGTCGCTGCGGACCCCGAAGTCGATGTCGTACTCACGCTCGATGTTCCCGACCAGGGTGTCCGCGCGCTTCTGGCGCAACTGGCCGTTGTCATCACGTGTGCGGTTCGTGTTCATTCCGGTCGCCGGCTGATGTTTCTTTCCCATCGTTCCTCCTCAAATAGCAGGGACAAACATATGTTTGTATTTTAGCGGTGGGCAGGCAGGGCACTGGCTGTGCTGCGGATCATTTCGTACTTGCCTGGTCGCGGTTCAAGCGGTGACGCAGACGAGTACGGCGCGGGAGCGTGGCTTTGGCGAGGTCCTCGCGGAAGACATCGAGCTGGGAGCGGAGATCGTGCATGCGGTCAAACAATCGCCCCATGTTCATTTCGGCGTCCGTGGCGATCTGCGGGGCCTCCCAAGCGTCGTGGGCCTCCTGGCCGGCGGTGCGCCGGGCAACGTCCACGAGCGTGTCATAGGCGGCTGCGAGTCCCTGGTCGCCGTCGGCTGCGAGCAGCACCTGGCAGGTCGTCAGCTCGGCCTTGACCGTGGAGAAATGCGAGGAGAGGCGGACACGCTCGGCACTGGCCTGCTCCGGCTCGTGTCTGCGACGACGGATCATGAACGGCATCTCCGCATAGGCGAGGATTGCGGCGAGCGAGCGGGCGTGGAGGTCACGTCGGCGTTGGCGCTCAGTCCGGTCGCCGCTGACCCAGAGGCCTGCGAGGACGCCGGCGAGCGCGATGATCGCGCCCGCGACCGGGCCGCTGACCTTCACGCTCAAGAACATTGCGATCAGCAGCACGGGCATCCAACCGGCCGGGGGTGTGCACCGGGTGACTCAGGTTTTGGCCAGTCGTTACCGGCGCGGCACTCCGCCTCGCAATACGCGTGCTGCTCAGCCTGGACAGCGAGAGCGAGCAGTCCGTCCTGCGGGACCCACTGCTGCTCCGGCGGGTCTCCCCGATATATGTCGGCTCGCCTGATCGTCTGAACTCGAACCCCGCGTAAGGCTCGGCGAACGCCTCGTCCAATGACTCGAGCAGCCCTGGCAT
>Ga0207933_1000971_pt1 | contig 24291 bp, 20 predicted proteins | sample NGESurdeep092012_4_FD_184488 | JGI IMG/M metagenome (GOLD analysis project Ga0207933, IMG submission 184488) | Arctic peat soil microbial communities from Barrow, Alaska - NGEE Surface sample F53-3 deep-092012 (SPAdes) | ecosystem: Environmental > Terrestrial > Soil > Wetlands > Peat ... | reverse complement strand
GCGCCTGCGCGGCGCCGATCCAGGTGAGGTCGCGCTGCAGGAGCGCGACGCGCTGGGGCCCGTCGTGCGCGAGCGCGACCCCGAGGAACCGGAGCTGGAAGACGGGGAGCACGACGATCACGAGGATGAGGCGCCCAACCCGCCTCACCCCACCGACTCCGACCATCACCTCGACTTTGGCCATACGGATCCCGCACATGAGGACGGCGTCCACGGCGAGGACGATCTCTCCAGAGCCCCTCATCCGGAGCGGGGGCAAGACTTTGCGGACGTCGGCCACGAGACCGCCGAACTGGACATGCGGACCGTGCTCGACGGACAGCCGGGGGACGGGCTCGAGGAGGCGCCGGCGACCCCCGGCGAGACATCCGGGCAGGAGCGGCTCTGGTTCGACCAGCAACAAGGGTCGCGGGACGCCGACTTCGATCCGTAGGGCGTTCAGGTCAAGTGCCGGGCCCGTACCTAGAGATCCAAGTCGGGGACCCTGCTGCCCTAAACTCGGTCCCTGCGGGGCCTTAGCTCAGCTGGGAGAGCGCCTGCTTTGCAAGCAGGAGGTCACCGGTTCGATCCCGGTAGGCTCCATTTTTTTAGAAATTGCCTGAAAATTGCTGGTTTTGGAGGGCCGGCTGCTTCGCTGGCCAGGCTGCTCACGACGAGCTGGACCTCTACCCAAACGTCGCCGTCCGTGAGGTTCTGCACAACGCGGTCGTCCATACGGACTACGCGGTGGAAGGCGCTTCGATCTTCGTCGCTCTCTTCTCCGATCGCCTGGAGATCTCGAGTCCGGGGACCTGGCCGCCTGGCTTCTCCCGCGAGGATTTCGAATCGGGTGTCAGCCTGCGCCGCAACAAGGCCATCTCGCGTGTGCTGATGCGGCTGGGCGTGATCGAGGGCTACGGGAGCGGATACGACCGCGCAGTCACCAAACCGCGAGAGCCTCCGCGTCAGGCCAGGCCGACCCGGCCCGACCGCGCGTCGGCCTGGATCCAGGTCACCGCCGCGACGACCGCCGCGACGAGGAGCACCGAAGGCCACGCGCCGATCGCGAGCGCGAGCACGTGCGAGAGGACGAATGCGGCGAAGCCGACGCAGCCGAGGATCGTCGCGGTTCTCCTTCCATGACGCTGCCGCCAAGCCCAGATGCACCAGAGGCCTCCGATCGCGAGCACGACGCCACCCAGCGGGCGCGAGCCGGTGCCCACCGCGACCGCGTAGGCGACGACGAGCGTGCCGGCGGCGATCAGCGCGGTTGGCGTGCGGGGCACGCAGCGCAGCGTAGCGCGCGCCGATCGCGGGGCCTGTCAGAGTGAGGGTCGAGGAGAACCGAGACAGGGGAGCGGAATGGGGTTCATCGCGCCGGCGCAGCCGCCGGTCGAGCTGGAGGAGTGGAAGCGGCTGAGCCACCTCGAGCGGATCAAGCCGCTCGCACAGGACTGGGCGATCAACGGCTTTGGCACGCCCTACGCGGTCTTCCTGCTCTACATCGTCAAGATCGTCGTCTACGCGCTCGGCGGGCTGCTCGTGATCTCCGCGACGACACGAGGCCTCGGCGGGCTCGGCGACCTCGGCAGCTGGTGGACGGAACCGATCGCGTTCGAGAAGGCGGTCGTCTGGACGATGCTCTGGGAGGTGCTCGGGTTGGGCGCCGGGTCGATGCCGCTGACGCTCCGCTTCTCGCCGATGATCGGCGGCGTGCTCTACTGGCTGCGCCCCGGCACAGTCCGCCTGCCGCCGTGGCCGGAGCGGGTGCCGCTGACGCGCGGAACGCGGCGCACGGGCATCGAGGTCGCGCTCTACGCGGGACTGCTCGCCGCGGCGGTCTACCTGCTGCTCGCCGCCACCACACCGGCCGCCGGCACCGTCGCCGGACGCCTGCACCCGGCCGCGGTCGGGGTGCTGCTCGCGATCGGGATCCTGCTTGGGTTGCGTGACAAGGTCCCGTTCCTCGCCGCCCGCGCGGAGATCTACGGGAACCTGATGATCCTGTTCCTGTTCCCGCTCTCCGATCTGCTCGTCGGCGCGCAGATCGTGTTCGTGTGCATCTGGTGGGGCGCCGCGTCCTCGAAGCTGAACCGGCATTTCCCGTTCGTGGTGACCGTGATGATCAGCAACACCCCGTGGAACCGCTCGCGCGCGTTCAAGCGCCGGCTCTGGCGGGGGCACCCCGACGATCTCCTCCCCTCCGCGACCGGCGCGCTGGCCGCGCACATGGGAACCGTGATGGAGTTCACGCTGCCGTTGCTATTGCTCGTCTCGCCGAGCGGGCCACTCTTAACCATCGCGGTCGTCGGGATGGTGATCTTTCACGTTCACATCTTCTCCACGTTCCCCTTGGCGGTGCCGCTGGAGTGGAACGTGTTCATGATCTTCGGGATTCTCTTCCTGTTCGGCCACTACGGCTCCGTGCCGCTCTCGCACCTCGACGATCCGCTGCTGATCGCGATCCTCGCCGCGACCTGCGTCGGGATCCCGGTGCTCGGCAACTTCCGCCCCGACCTCATCTCGTTCCTGCCGTCGATGCGCTACTACGCCGGCAACTGGGCGACGAGCCAGTGGCTGTTCCAGAAGGAGTCAGGCGCCGAGGCGCGCCTGGACAGCTCGATCGTGAAGGCCGCCCCGGTCGCCGTCGAGCAGCTGGTGAAATTCTACGACCGCGACACCGCCGAGCTGTTGATGTGCAAGGGCCTCGCGTTCCGCTCGATGCACGCGCACGGCCGCGCGCTGAACGGCCTGCTCCCGCGCGCCGTCGAGGACATCGAGCGCTACCACGTGCGCGAGGGCGAGGTGGTCGCCGGCGTCGTGCTCGGATACAACTTCGGCGATGGCCACTTCCACAACGAGCAACTGCTGGCGGCGGTACAGGAGCGGTGCAAATACGCGGAGGGTGAACTGCGCGTGGTGATGATCGAGTCTCAGCCCGCCCACGTGCAGCGTCAGCACTACCGCATCCACGACGCGGCGAGCGGCCTGATCGAGGAGGGCTACGTCGAGGTGGGCGAGATGGTGAAGCGCCAGCCGTGGCTGGATCGGACGGGGGCTTTCCCGGTCGAGGTCATTCCCAGGTGAGTGAGGTGATCGTCGTCGGCTCCGGCCCGAACGGGCTGGTGTGCGCCGCGTGGCTCGCGCGCGCGGGCGTGCAGGTGACGGTGCTCGAGGCGCAGGAGCGGATCGGCGGCGGCACGACGACGAGCGAGCTGACGCTGCCCGGCCTGCTGCACGACGACTGCTCGGCCGTGCACTCGATGGCGGTCGGCGCGCCCTCGCTGAACGAGCTCCAGCTCGAGCGGCACGGACTGGAGTGGTGCTGGCCCGAGGTCGACCTCGCGCACCCGCTCGACGGCGGCGGTGCCGGGGTGGCGCTGCGCTCGATCGAGGACACGGCGCGAGGACTCGGCGGGGACGGCCGTACGTGGGAGCGCGTCTTCGGTTCCCCGTCGCGGGGGTTTGGAGAGCTGAGCGAGGACATCATGCGGCCGATCCTGCACCTGCCGCGTCATCCGCTGCGCCTTGCGCGCTTCGGACTCCCGGCGGCGACGTCGGCGACCCTGCTCGCGCGCAAGTTCAGGACCGAGCAGGCGCGCGCGCTGTGGGGCGGCTGCGCCGCGCATGCGTTCAGGCCGCTGACGCAGCCGATGACCTCGTCGGTGGGGATGGCGCTGATCTGCGCGGGACATGCCTACGGCTGGCCGGTCGCGCGCGGCGGCTCGCGCGCGATCAGCGACGCTCTGGCCGCCGTCGTGAAAGAGCACGGCGGGCGGATCGAGACCGGGCGGCCGGTCTCGGCGCTTTCCGAGCTCCCAGCGGCCGACGCGGTCGTGCTCGACCTGGCGCCCCGCGCGGTTGCCGAGCTCGCAGGTGCGCGGTTGCCGGCGCGCGTCGCGCGGGCGTACCGTCGTTACAAGCACGGCCCGGGCGCCTTCAAGGTCGACCTCGCCGTCGACGGCGGCGTGCCATGGACGAACGAGGCAGCGCGCAAGGCGGGCACGGTGCACGTGGCCGGGTCCTTCGCCGAGATCGTCGCGGGGGAACGGCTGATCGACCGCGGGCGGATGCCGGAGCGCCCGTTCGTGCTCGTCTGCCAGCAGTCGCTCGCCGACCCATCGCGGGCGCGCGACGGCATCCACCCCGTGTGGGCCTACGCGCACGTGCCGAGCGGCTACACCGGCGACGCGACCGAGGCGCTGCTCGACCAGATCGAACGCTTCGCCCCGGGGCTGCGCGAACGGATCGTCGGTAAAGCGATACGCACGACGAGCCAGATCGCGAGAGACAACGCCAACTATGTCGGTGGCGACATCCTCACCGGCGCGAACACGCCGCTGCAGACCGTGATCCGCCCGCGGCTCGCGCTCGACCCCTACTCCACCGGCATCCCTGGCGTCTTCGTCTGCTCCGCGGCGACCCCCCCGGGCGCGGGCGCGCACGGGATGAACGGCTACAACGCGGCCAAGTCGGTGCTGCGGAGCCTCGCCTCGGCATGAGCTCGAGCGGAGCGCTGATCCCGCGCTTTCGCCGCGCGCGGCGCGACCCCGAGCTCGCGGTGCTCGAAGGGTTCCACGCGCTCAAGCACGCGCTGCGCTTCGACGCCCCGCTGCTGGAGGTGGTCGTCTCGATGCAGGCCCCCTTGGAGCGCCTGTCGACCGCGCTCGCCCCGGATCTGAGCGCGCGCCTGCACGAACTCGCACGGCCGGTCGAGCCTGCGATCTTCGCGCAGCTCGCGCCGCTGCCACCGCCGACGGGGGTGATCGCGCTGGCCGAGCGGCGCGAGGGCGAGCCGGCGACGATGCTCGCCGACTCGCGCGCGGCGCCGGTGATCCTGCTCGAGGACCCCCGTGACCTCGGCAACATTGGCGCCTGCGTGCGCGTCGCCGCCGCGTCGGACGCCGCCGGCGTGCTCAGCACCGGCAGCCACGACCCCTGGCATCCCGACGCGCTGCGCGGCGCGGCGGGACTGCACTACGCGCTGCCCGTCGCGCGCCTGGAGCGACTGTCGCTGCTCGGGGTGGGCCCCGCACCAGAGCGGACCACACCCGACCGCGGACCGGCACTCGGCTGCGGACCGGCACTCGGCCGGCCGCTGCTCGCGATCGACCCTGAGGGCGAGCCGCTGCAGCCCGGCGAGCTGCCGCCGCGCGCGGTGCTCGCGTTCGGCACCGAGCGCTACGGCCTCTCGGACGAGCTCACCGCCCGCGCCGACGCGAGCGTCAGCATCCCGATGCGCCCCGGGGTCTCGAGCCTCAACCTCGCGACCTCGGTCGCTGCCGTCCTGTTCGCCTGGCGCCTATCGGCGCCAGGCGACACATCTGTCTGACACTTCTTTAATCGCGCGTGCGGGTATGTGGCAGGCGTTTTTACGCGCGACTGGTGGCGAGCGCGGCCGCTTCGACGCCACTGAGCAGATCCCAGTTGCCACGCAGCGCCGCGCGCGCCCGCGCGAGCATCCGCTCGGCCTGCACCTCGGGCTCATCGCAAGCGGCGAGCAGCTCCTCGATCAGCGCTCCCGCCTCGCGCGCGTGCTCGACGTCGCGCAGCTCGTGGACCTTGAAGTACTCGAGCGCCGGGCCTTCCTCGCTGTAGCCGTAGTGCTCGGTGAGGCCCTCCAGCTTCGTCGTCGAGATCTCCGGCTGGCCCGCCTCGATCGCGTAGAGCACCGCCAGGTGCTCGAGCAGATCCTCGCCCGCGGCCCACGCCCGCGCGCACGCCTGTGTCTCTGCCAGCGCCGGCGAACCCGCCCCGTCCACCGTCTCCGACAGGGACCCAGCCGCGCGGGCGAAGTCGTCCCACAGCCCCACGTGCGCGGTCTCCTCCGCGGCGTGACGGCGCAGCCCGCTCGCATGGGCCGGGCCGGCCTTCTCAGCCGCCGCGCTCGAGGCCTCCGCCAGCGCGAGGACCGCATGGCGGTACTCGCCCGCGTAGCACGTGAGCTCCGTGCCGCTCAGCTCGCCGGCGCTCCAGCGCTCGTAGAACGGGTGCTCCAACACGCTGCATTCACCGCGGACCTGATCGAGTCTCACAAGAACATCCACAGGGGGCTCCTTCTCTTCGTTTGCGTTCCATTTCCCGTCTCCCTCCCAAAGCTCCACGTACATCTCTGCCGAGACTACCGATCGCCATCGGGCGGCGAATCGATCGGTGGGGATTGGCATCAGACGGAGGGATAGGATGCGGGGATGACCGACGCGGTACGCACCCCCGACGAGCTGCTGGAGGGACTTCCCGACTTTCCGTTCGAGTCCCACTACCGCGAGCTGGACGGACTGCGTCTGGCCCACCTCGACGAGGGCGACGGAGCGCCCGTGGTCTTCATGCACGGCGAGCCGACCTGGTCGTTTCTGTGGCGTCACGTGATCCCGCCCGTGCGTGACGCCGGCTTCCGCTGCATCGCCCCCGACCTCGCCGGCTTCGGCCGCTCGGACAAGCCGATCGAGATCGACTGGTACTCCTACGACCGCCACGTCGCGAGCATCGCGAGCCTGCTCGAGGAGCTCGACCTGCGCGACGCGACGATCGTCGTGCACGACTGGGGCGGCCCGATCGGGCTGCGCCTCGCGGTCGAGCACCCGGAGCGGATCGCGCGGATCGTGATCCTCGACACCGGCCTCTTCACCGGCCACCAGCGCATGACCGACGCCTGGATCGCGTTCCGCGACTTCGTCGCCCGCACCGAGGACCTGCCCGCCGGCATGCTCGTACGCGGCGCCTGCAAGAACGACCCGGGCGACGATGTGATCGACGCCTACGACGCGCCGTTCCCGAACGTCGACGCAAAGGCCGGCGCGCGCGCCTTCCCGCTGCTGATCCCCCATACGCCCGACTCGCCCGGCGCCGCGGCCGGGGCGCGCGTGCTGGAGGCGCTGCGCGAGGATCGCCGGCCGACGCTGATGCTGTGGGCCGACTCCGACCCCGTGCTGCCGCTGTCGGTGGGCGAGAGCTTCGCCGCCTCGATCGGCCGGCCGGCCCCGCGTGTGATCGAGAACGCCTCGCACTTCCTCCAGGAGGACCAGGGGCCGCTCATCGGTCAGCTGATCGCGGAGTGGCTCACGCAGGGCTGAGCCACTCTCCCGGGCCGGCGCCCTCCTACCGGGTCGTGCGCTCGGGAATCTGCGCCTGCTCGCTCGCGGGCGGCAACCCCGGCTCGGAGTGCGCGGCGCGCAGCTCGTAGGAGGCACGGGCGCCGGCATCGACGTGCGAGAGCACGTCGTCGGCATGGGACAGGCGCGACAGCGAGTCCTGCACGCCGATCGGCATCAGCGCGGCCATCCGCTCGCTGATCGACAGCTGCTTGGGCACGTGCACGTCGAACTTCGGCACGCGCAGCGTCTGCACGATCGCGTCGGCGACCTGCTCGGGCTCGATCTTGCGGAACTGGCGCTGGCGCGGTTCGGACAGGCCGAGGCCGAGCTCGGTGTTGACGGCGACGGGGCTGATCAGCGAGACCTCCACGCCGGAGCCGCGCAGTTCCTTGCGCACGGCGCGGCTCAGGTTGATCACCGCGGCCTTGCTCGCGCAGTAGGTGGCACCGCCCGGAAAGCCGTACTTGCCGGCCTGCGAGGCGATGTTCACGACATGGCCGCGCCCCCGCGCGGCCATCCGCGGCAGCGCGACCTTCATGCCGTTGATCACGCCGAGCACGTTGATATCGAGGATCCGCCTCGAGGTCGCGTCGTCCTCGTCGAGGAACGAGCCGATCGGCATGATGCCGGCGTTGTTGATCAGCACCTCGACCGGCCCGAGCTGCTCTTCGGCCGTGTCGAGGAACTCGGCGAACGAGGCTCGCTCGGTCACGTCGAGTGGCAGGCCGACGACGCCGGGGTGGGTGGGGTCTCCAATCTCTTCGGCCGTTTGCCGCACGGCCGGGAGATCGACATCCCCGAGCGCGACCCTCGCTCCCTGGCGCAGGAGCGCCTGCGCGGTGACGCGGCCGATGCCACGCGCACCACCGGTGATCGCAACGGTCTGTCCGGCGAGGATACGGGGTTGCTTGGCCATGGAGCTCCTCCTTATGGTGCCTGGCGAATAGAAGTCTCCGTCCAAACCTAGCGCCCCTTACGGCCGGCCGCCAGTCCGTTCGCAGAGACACCGCATCTTTTGTGTAGTGCGTGGGTTTATAGAGGAGATCATCCATGGACGGTTACCCGCCAACCATCTATCGGAAGATCGCAGGAGGGGGACAGGGAGGGACACCATCGAGCCCGGGCGATCCACGGAAACCGCCCGGGCTCGGGTGTAGTCGTGAGCGGGACGGATCTCACGGAGACCACGCGCCACTCCACACGCGCGCTCGGGGCCCCCGGCGGACGTGGGTACGCGGGTAGAGTGGGAGTCCGATGTCCTCCTTCCGCTTCAAGGGCCAGCGCATCGCCTACACCGAATACGGCGGTGGCCCCGCGGCTGTTACCAGGGGAGGCTCCCGTGGACGGACGGCGAAGAGCGCGCCGGCGGCAAGCCGCCCGGTGATCCTCGTCCATGGGCTGCTGCTCTCCCAGGAGATGCACCGACCGCTCGCCGAAGACCTCGCCGCGCGCGGGAATCGCGTGATCACGGTCGACCTGCTCGGCCACGGACAGTCGGATCGCCCGCGCGACATGTGGCGCTACTCGATGAGCATCTTCGGCGAGCAGGTGGTTGGCTTGATGGACTATCTCGAGCTCGAGCAGGCGGTCGTGATGGGCACCTCGCTGGGTGCGAACACGGCGCTCGAGATCGCCTCGACGGCGCCGGAGCGTTTGCGCGGGATGGTGATCGAGATGCCGGTGCTCGACAACGGACTGCTTCCAAGCGCGCTGACCTTCACCCCGCTGCTCGTCGCGCTCACGTTCGGCGAGCCGCTGATGAAGCTGCTCGCGCGGGGCACGCGGGCGGTGCCGCGGCGGCGGCTGCCCCACTACGGCAACGTCGTGCTCGACCTCGTGCGCCAGGAACCCGGCCCCAGCGGCGCGCTGATCCAAGGATTGTTCTTCGGGCGCATCGCGCCGCACCGCACCGAGCGCCGCACCTTCCAGACGCCCGCGCTCGTGCTCGGGCACCACCGCGATCCCGTGCACCCCTTCTCCGACGCGGGGATGCTCGCGAAAGAGCTGCCCAACGGTCGCCTGCTGGAAGCCAACTCGCTCGTCGAGCTGCGCCTGCAGCCCGAGCGCCTCACGGACGAGATCGCCGCGTTCCTCGACGAGGTCTGGGCCAACCCGCGCGCGGTCGCCAAACGTCCTGCGACAACACGTCCTACAAGCAAACGTCCCGCGACAAAACGCGCGGCGGCCAAACGCCCCGCGAAGCGCGCCGGCTAACGGCTACTTCGCTGGGAACAGTTCCAGTTCGTTCACGCTCACGTGGCCTGGTGTTGAAGGAGTTCCCACCGACGCGGCGGGGGCCTTGCTGATCCACAGCACGACGAAGCGGAACCCCTTCCCAGAGTTTTTCAACTTGATGTGCTCGTGACGCTTCCTCGCGACCAGGTAGGGCGTCAGCTGCACCCATGCTGGGTCGGTGATCGAGGTCGGCAGCGCGCTGCCTTTGGCTCCATATACCTGGATGCTCATGCCCGGTGTGGAGGTGACGAGCTCGATCGCCGACAGGCGCTGGGCGCTGTTCAGATCGATCGCCAGGCCCTCCGCCATCTTCGGGGCGACCGCCGGGTTGACCTGAGCGGTCCATTCGGTTGAGGTGTCGCCGTCGATCGCGAGGCTGGGGTCACCGAATTCGCTCGCCGGGTAGCCGTATGGATTGTAGGTCGTGGCCGCGGCGGGATCGAGCACGATCGCGGTGGGCCGCGGTTCGGTCGCGGCTCCGCCGCCGAGTTCATTGCCAGCCGCCGGGGTGGTCGTCGAGGGGCTCGATTCTTTGGTTTCCGCAGGCGTGGTAGTCGTGCCCGAGGATTTCGGCGTGGGCGCCGTGAGCGGGATCTTCGGCGGTGTGGCCGAGCCCGGGGAGAGCAGCGGGTTGCTGACGGGAGGCGCTTCTGAGGCTTTCGGCGTAGGCGTAGCCGCTCCCGGGGTCGTCGGCGTGGGTGTGATCGGGGTCGTCGGCGTGGGCGTGGGCGGTGTCGTCGGCGTGGGCGTGGGCGTAGCCGCGGTGGGAGTCGTCGCGATCGCGACGACCGTCGGGGAGGTTTTGTGGGCGCCTTCCTTGTTCAGCGCGGCGTAGGCGGCCGCGGCGGCGCCGAGCACCAGCACCGCGGTGGCGGCGAGGATCGTCGCCGCCGAGCGCCAGCTCGGCCCGCCCGGGTCGAGGCTGCCCGGCGCGCCGGCGCCGCACTGCAGGCACCAGTCCTGACCGCGATCCATCGGCGCGCCGCACTTCGCGCAGTTCGGCCCCGTCGCGCCATGCGTGGAGTCAGGCGACTCGGGCGAGGAGCCCGGCGGGACGCCGCCGGGGGCCTGCGGAGAGGGCTGCTCAGGGTCTACGACAGCCGGCGGATCGGCGAGCACTGTGTTCACAGGCTCCTGATTCTAGCTCCGCGGGCGCCTACCTTGGCGCAGCCGGGCCGCCGGGCACGATCTCGCGGCCGGTCGGCCGCAGGCGCTCGTCGAGCTCGAGCTGCCAGTAATAGCGCGTGAACGTGATTCCGGCGCGGAACTCGCCGACGTGGGGCTCGACCGCATCGCCGGCCGCAAGCGCGACGATCAGCTCCGGATAGCTGCGCCCGGGGAGCGCGGCGTAGGCAGGCGCGGGGAAGGCGCCGCCGAAGCGCGTGTTCACATCGGTGATGGCGATCCCGGCGTCGGGATCGCGGAACACCTGGATCGTCGCCGGGCCGCGGACTCCCAGCGCCTCCATCACGCGCCTCCCGAGCTCGATCAGCTCGGCGTCGCGGACGACTTCGCCCTTGATCGACTCGCCGCCGCGCGACTCGAGCATCGTGCGCGGGATCGCGTTCAGGCAACGGCCTTCGAGATCGCCGAGGCAGTCGATCGAGCACTCCGGGCCGTTCATCGCGCGCTGGATCATCGTCGGCTCGGTGACGTAGTCGACGAAGAAGCGCGCCTGCGCGGCGTCGTGGGCGAGGTGGATCGAGCGCGCGCCCGAGCCGCGGCGCGGCTTGACCATCACGGGGTAGTGCAGTGCGTCGAGGTCCCCGTCCTGCTCGGGCAGGACCGTCGGCGGCGAGGGCAGGCCAAGGCGCTCCAGCAGCAGATGAGTCTCGTACTTGTCGTAGGTAGCGCGGGCGATCTCCGCGGACGGCACCAGCGCCGGCAGGGTGGGCGGGGATCCGTTTTCTCGGGCGCGGGCGAGCACCTCGATGTCGAGATCGGTGAGCGGCAGCACCGCGCCGACACCATGCTCCTCGCACAGCGCCTGCAGCGCGGGAACGTAGCCGGGGTCCTCGATCAGGGGGACGGAGGCACGCACCTGCGCGGCGTATTGCGCCGGGGCGAGCGGCGAGGGGTCGGCGACGATCGTCGTGGTGAGGCGGGCGAAGCAGGAGACGATGTCGTAGCGCTTGCCGGCTCCGGTGAGCAGGATCGCAGGGCGCGGGGGGGTCGGCGGCGCCAGGGGAGCGGGACGGCTCGGGTTCGCCGGGTGGGTGGGGTCCTGCGTCACAGCTCGCCCTCCCAGCCACCGGCTTGGCCCTTGTAGAGATCGGCGCCACCGAGCACGATCGCGGCCGTGCGCCAGAGGATCCGCAGGTCGAGCGAAAGCGAGCGGTTGGCGATGTAGTGGAGGTCGAGCTCGATCCGCTCCGACCATGGCAGCGACGTGCGGCCGTTGACCTGCGCCCAGCCGGTGATGCCTGGCTTGATCTGAAGGCGGCTGCGCTGGCGGGGGGTGTACTGCTCGACCTGGACCGGCAACGTCGGGCGCGGCCCGATCAGCGACATCTCCCCCCGGAGCACGTTGAGCAGGTTCGGCAGCTCGTCGAGCGAGGTCCTGCGCAGCAAGGCCCCAACGCGGGTGATGCGGGAGTCGTTCGCGTTGACCGCCAGTCCGGCCCCGATGTGCTCGGCGCCGTCGACCATCGTGCGCAGCTTCAACACGTCGAAGGCCGCCCCGTCCAGACCGACGCGCCGCTGACGATAGATCGGATGCCCGGCGGACTCGATCCGGATCGCGATCGCCGCGAGCGCGAGCAGAGGAGAGGTGAGCAGGAGCACCGAGGCGGAGACGAGGATGTCGACCGCGCGGCGGATCATCGGGTTCCCTCGGCTACGTCCCACGATGCCTCCGTGCCGTGGCGCAGCCAGTCCCATAGTCCAAACGCGGGCGAGGCGGTCGTCAAGATGTAGTAGCGGGCCACCAGCAGCGGGCGAACCCGCACCACGCCCCCGAGTCCAGCGGCGACGAGCAGTGCCCATTGCAGCAAGAGCGTGACCGTGTAGAGCGCGCCGGCGCCGTCGAGCACGAGCAGCAGGTTCGCGACCAGCGCCACCGCGTGCAGGGCGGGGGTGAGATAGCGGAGGATGCGGTGGGAGAAGATCATCAGGCCGTACCCGAGGCCGTAGCCGCGGGGGGAGAGCATGCCACCGCGCAGGACAATCGGCCAGGTGTGGCTCATCATGCGCCGCTTGCGCGCGAACTCCCCCTCGATCGAGGGCACCATCTTCTCCTCCGCGCGCGCTCCCGGAACGTACACCGCGCGCCAGCCGCGCTTGACCATGTTGAACGGAAACGACAGGTCGTGGCCCATGATCGGGTCAACCTCCAGATAGGCCTCGCGGCGGGTGGCGTAGATCGCGCCGTTGCCGGCCGTGATCGAGCGCAGACGCGACTCCAGCGCGCGCACCGCCATCTCGTAGCGCCAGTACAGGCCCTCCTGGTTGGTCGCGGCGTAGCCGCTCGCGGCTTGCACGAAGCGGACCAGGCCGCATGCATAACCCACGCGGGGGTCCTCGAAAGCCCCGACGAGAGCCCGGGCAGCGCCGGGCTCCCACAGCGCGTTCGCGTCGGAGAACGCGACGATCTCCCCGCGTGCCTCGCGCACGGCGGCATCCTGCGCGCGGATCTTCCCGCCGCGGGGGAGCTCCAGGACGACGTCGGCGCCGGCCGCTCTTGCCCGCTGCGCCGTGGTATCCGAGCAGCCGTCGCAGACGACGATCAGCTGCAACAGCTCACGCGGGTAGGCGAGCGCGCGCGCGTTCTCGACCTTCGCACCGACCACAGACTGCTCGTCGTGGGCGGCGACGATCATCGACAGCGAGGGGAGCCCCCCAGCAACGGCGCCCGTAGCCGACGGGTCTACCGCCGAGCGCGGCGCCGCCGGCACGAACAGGCGCGCGAACACCACGAGTGCGATGGCGTAGCCGAGCTGGGTCCACACGATCAGCGCAACTGACACCCAGAAGACAATCTCGAGTGCGGTTGTCATCGACCCGGATTCTCGCGGAGCGACTCGTAGAGATCCAGTGTCCGCCTGGCGATTGCGTCCCACGAATACTTGCCCTCAGCAGCCTCCCCGGCACGCTTGGCCATCGTCGCCAACGTGGCGGGATCGCCGAGCAGCTCCCGCAGGGCATCGTGCAGCGCCGCCGGATCCCCCGCCGTAACGACCCGCGCAGCGCCGGTAGAAGCGACCTCGGGAAACCCGCCGACATCGCTCAGCAGAAGCGGCTTGCCGAACGCAAGCGCCGTGAACAGAACCCCCGACTGGTCGATCTCGCGGTAGGGCAGCACGACGAGGCCGGCGCGCTGGAAGTAGGCGGGCAGCTCGGAGTCGGTGACGAAGCGCGGCACGAAGCGCACGCTCGGGGGGGCAGAGGCGCGCAGGGAGGAGATGTCCATGCGCGGCATCCCCGCGATCCACAACTCCGCGTCGGCGATCCCGCGCCAAGCCTCGAGCAGGACGTCGATCCCCTTGTAGGGACGCATCAGGCCGAAGCACAGCACGACCGGCCTCTCGGTCTGAAATGGAGCCCGCCCACCCGCGGCGGGAGGGACGTCGGCGAGGTGCGCAAACACGCCGTGGGGGATCACGCACACCCGATCCGGATCCACACCCACCTCACCGACGAGGCGGGCGCGCCCGTGCTCGGAGTGGACGACGACCGCGTCGAAGCGGTCGTAGAGACGCCTCTGCGCCGCCAGCTGGCCCGGGCGGGGCTCGCGTGGAAGCACGTCGTGGGCCGTCAGCACGAGCGGTCGCCTCGCGCCGGACGGGGTACGCCGCCCCGGCAGCAGATGACCATCGAGGTGCTGCACCGGCAGCCACTGGAAGTGCACGACGTCCGCACCCCGGGCCGCGCGACTGTAGCGGAGCATGTCGGGGATGTGCTCGGCGAGCTTCGCGATACGTTGCGCGCGAGAGCTCGGGGGAAAGCGCGCCAGGCGGTAGAACAGCTCGCGCCGCTCGTACCCCTCCGCAGGCGCCACGGGCCCGTAGGCGAAGCGGCTCGTGAACAGCTCGACCTCGGCCCCCGCGAGACCCAGCGCGCGGCAGAGCGCGTGGTCGTACGGGGGCGTGTAGGCCGAGGGGTCGACGACGTGGACGCGCACGCACGGGACAATAGGCGTGTGGATGGCCCGGTCGAGCTGACGTACTGCGTCGTGAACACCTCCCAGCGCGAGCTCCTGCTGAGCGGGCTCGACGCGATCGCCCGCGAGCGTGCGGGCCTGCCGTTCGCGACCGAGGTGCTCGTGCTCGACAACGGCTCACGCGACGGCTCCGCCGAGGCCGCGCGGGCGCACCCCGCTGTGGACGAGGTGATCGCGCTCTCCGAACGGCGCGGCAAGGCGCTGAACGACTCCGAGCTGCTGCGCCGCGCCAGGGGGCGGTACGCGCTGCTGCTGAACGAGGACTCCGAGCTGCTGGGAGGCGCGACGCTCGCCCTCTACGAGGCGCTGGAGGAACATCCCGACAGCGCCTGCGCGGGCGCGGCGCTGCGGCGTCCCGACGGCAGCAGCCAGCCGTCCGCCTGGGCCTTCCCGACGGTCGCCACGGCCTTCGCCGGGGCGCTCTTCCTGCACAACCGCGTGACCGTGGAGAGCAAGGGCGAGCAGACCCGGGAAGTCGCCTGGTGCCAGTCGGCGGCGCTGCTCGTCAGGCGCGCCGCCGCCGAGCAGGTCGGCTATCTCGATCCCGACTTCTTCGTCTACTCCGACGAGGTCGACTTCGCCCGGCGCCTGCGCAACGCCGGCTGGCACAGCGTCTACGTGCCGGGCGCCGTCGCGGTCCACCACGAGCAGCTCTCCACCGGCACCGCGGGAGAGCGGCGAATCGTCGAACTCTCGCGCAACCGCGACCTGTACATGCGCAAGCACCACTCCCCCGCCGCCGCGCGCACCTTTCGCTGGCTGACCGCCTGGACCTACGCCCTGCGCGCGCTCGGCGCGCTCTTCCTCCCAGGCCACTCACCGCGGCGGTATTGGAGGCACGTCACCGCGACGCTGCACCCCGAGCGCGGCGAAGGGCTGCGCGAGGCCGCCGAGGTCTACAACCGCTCATAGATCTTTCAGCGGGTCCTCCGCGTACTCCTCGACCTCGCCGCCCCCGGCGCGGAAGGCCGCCACGCGACGGCGCCCGTCGGCGAGCAGCGCGTGCGCCTGGTCCCACTCGTGGGGAGCGAAGAAGCGGGTGACAAGCAAAAGCGCAGGAACGAGGCAGAGCCAGGCCGCGCGCAACACTAGTCCGGCGAAGCCGTCCGTCGGCAGCAGCTGCTCGCCGGAGACCGCCACGGCGACGAGGATCGCCACCAGCTGCGCCAGGCGCCGCCACTGGAAGCCCACACGGAAAAGGCTGCGCGTGAGCGTGTACATCACGAGGAGCATCGCCGCGTAGGCGCCGCACAGCGCCAGCCCCGCGCCCGCGATCCCGAGGTTCGCGCCGCCGTGGGGTACGAGCAGCACGAGCAGCCCCACGTTCACCGCAAGCCCGGCGGCCGCGGCGGGGAAGTTGCGCGAGGTCACGCGAGCGCGCCCAGCGATCACGATGAACACGAGGTACAGCCCGTACAGTGCCCAGCCGAGCGCCAGCCACGGGAGCGCTCTGTAGGCGCCGAAGAACTCCGGCCCGGCGAGCAGCCGCACCATCCAGCGCCCGAGCAGCGCCACGCCGCACACGACGACGCCGGTCGCGAGCGCGTAGTAGGTCGTCACGAGCGAGTACAGCCGCGCCGCCTCTTCGTCGCTCTCGATCGAGTACGCCAGCGGCGGCCACGCGTACTGGAAGCCCCTCACCGCCACGAACACGACCGTCGCGAGCTTCAGCGCGACCGCGTAGAGCCCCGCGGAGCTGCCGCTGTAGAAGCGCAGCAGGTAGAAGCGGTCGGCCACCTGGAGCGCGTACACGCTCGCGTCCGCCGGCACGGTCGGCAGTCCGAAGCCGAGCATCGCCCTCAGCTCGCGGCGCTCGACGCGCAGCGAGAAGCGCCTGCGCAGGACCCACCAGAGCCCGAGCACGACCAGCGCCGAGGCACCGAAGTTGCCGAGCAGCAGTCCCCGCGCCCCCTGGCCGGCGAACACGACGAGCGCGACCGTGAAGGTGACCGTCATCACCACGTTCGCGCCCGACGCATACACGTACGTGCGCGTGCGTTCGTCGACGCGCAGCTGGGCGTAGACCATCTCCAGGTTCGTAAACGCCCACAGCCCCAGGATCGCGCAGTCGATCAGCTCTGGATCGTCATAGCCGAGCAGTAGTTTCGAGAGGCCTCCGGCGAATGCGACCGCGACCAGCGAGGCGATCGTCGTGGTCCACACCACGGCGGCGGTCGCGGTGCGCGTCATCCGGTCGCGCCGCTGCACGTCCTCGTCGTCGAAGTAGAAGCGGATGAACGCCTCGCCGACGCCGGCGCGCAGCACGATGCTCGCCAGGATCACTGCCGTCAAGAGCGATTCGGCCGCGCCGTAGGACTTCGGGTCGACGTGGCGCGTGTACAGCGGCAGCGTGATCAGGGCGAAGCCCTTCGCGAGAATGTCCCCGAACTGGTACGCCGCGCCGGTCGTGACGAGGCGCTTCAGGTAGTCGCGCACGGCTCAGAACCTACCTTTCGCGGACGGCCGGCTGCGGGGTGGCGCTTTATAAAGGCGGCGCAGAGCTTGTTGCACTTTTGAGAGCGCGTGACACGATAGTGCTACGCGCTCTCTTGTGTAGATGCCCCTCCGCCCCGTCTTTATCTTCCTGAAGCATTCCTGGCGCACTTCTGGCGCATTCTCGTCACACGCTTGGCACAGTCTCGCCAAGCGCGCGGTCATCCTCCGAGGTCCCGCTGGCCTGCCCGTGCCCGTGCCCGTGCCCGTGCGCGAGCGCCACGCCGATGCCCAGAAGCGTCCAGGTGATCGGGTCCTCGAGGAAGTCCGCGTACGTCCACGTGTGCAGCACGAGCGCCGCGAAGCAGGCCGCGAGCGCGATGCGAGGCGGCGATCTCCCGGCGCCGCGGAAGAGGGTCGCGAAGGCCGCGACGAGCAGCGCCGCGTAGACGGCGAGGCCGACGAGGCCCTGCTCGGCGGCGACCGTGATCGGGATCGTGTGCGAGGCCGAGGTCGCGTTCGCGGCGCTCGCGTTGCCGTGGCGCCGGTACTCGGTTTCGAACGAGCCCGAGCCGTAACCCCAGAGCGGTCGATCGGCGAACAGTTCGAGACCGCCGTCGATCAGCTTCGTGCGCCCGCTCGTCGCATTGCTGGTCGAGCCGCCCGCGCCCTTCAGGCCGAAGTGCAAGCTCGGCGGCGCCGCGACCACGACGACCACGACGACCGCCAGCAGCGCAACCGCGACGTACACCGTCGCGCGCGCGTCCCAGCGGTACGCGGCGAGCACCGTCATCCCCAGCAATAGCGCCGCGATGCTCGACTGCGAGAAGCTCGTGATCAGCCCCGCCAAGAGCCACGCGAGCACGCCCGCGCCGATCAGCACCTCGCGCCGGCTGCGGGTCCACAGCACGACCGCGGTGACGGCGATCGTCACGATCGCGAGAAACCGGCCGTAGATGTTCGGGTCGAAGAAGAGCGAGTTGACGCGGAAGTAGTTCCCGTACTGGTCCGACGCGATCACCTTCGGGTTCAGGAACAGCGTCTTGCGGTAGTACTCGACGAACCCCACCCCCGCGAACACGACCGCCAGCGCAACCGCGATCCCCAAGCACTTCAAGATCAGCTCGCGCGTCCAGCGCACGTCGCGCAGCAGCATGAACAGCAGGCCGAAGGGGATGTAGAAGAACGCGATGTTCTCCGCTGCCTTCGTGTGGTCCGGCGAGTAGACGCCCTGCACCGCATACAGCACGACGGCGCCGAGCAGTAGCCATTCGAGTGCGATCGGGTGGCGCCGCGGGGTTGCGGCGGGACGCCGGTTCAGCCACCGCGGCACGAGGTGAGCCAGTGTTCCGGCGGCGATCACCAGATAGAGGGGTATCAGCAGATTAACTGTCCTGCCGTCCGTCGAGATCGGCAATCTGAAGGGAAGCGCAAATACCGCAAGCAGCGGAAACGCATCCTGCCAGCGACGCATCGCCAGCATGAGCACGCCGGCGATCGCGGCGGCCGCAAGTACTCCCAGTATGTAGATCATGGCCTGACCAACGTGAATCCCCTAGGTGAAAGCACCACGCGACGCTGTTCACGCAAGTAAACCCGCACGTGATATTCACCCGCCGCGGCTGGTCTGCCGGTATTGACGGGCGTCACGATCGTCGTGCCGTGCGGACCGATGGCGACGGTGTGGCTATATGCCGTTCCCATGCGTCCGTTCCAGCGCAGCGCGAACTGTTTGTAACGAGCCACCGGCCGATCGCGCACGAGCGTGGCGACAGTGTCTTCCGCGGAGTCGAGGATCGTGACCGTCACCCGTTCGGCGTTGGCAAGCTTGAACGAGATCGGCTCTACTTTGATGTGACCCGTCGGCGTCGGCGAGAAGACCGGCGCCAGCTCAAACCGCTGCACCGCCGTGGGTGTGTGCTTAAGCCGCTGGGTGACGACGAACGCGGCGAAGCAGGCGATCACCAGCGCCGCGAACACGACGCGGGCCAGTGGGTCTGTCCTGGTCAATCCTCGCCGCCGATCGGCGGCACCGCCGGCGAAGCCTGTGGTGGGCCGGCAAACCGCTCGACCGTGTCCGATCGCAGTCCCAGGCGCAGCGTCTCCAGCGAGAGCACGTCGGCGGGCACGATGTTGCCGAGATTGCACTCCGTGCCGAACTTGTGCAGCAGCCACACCTGCTGCTCGCGCTGAGGCGCCTCGAAGATCAGCTCCTCGGCGTCGATCGCATGCACGATCTCGTCGATCAACCCAGTCCGCACCTCGCCGTCGGCGCGGTAGATGCCGGCGGTGCCGGACTCGCGCGCCTCGGCGATCACCTTCCACGCGCCCGCCTGCAGGTCACGTTCGATCTGCTCCACCCAGACGTACGGCGCCATGATGAAGTCGGCGTCCTTGCTGCCGACCTCCGACAGCACGACGAACCCGCTCGCGACGAGCGAGCGGATCAGGTGGCTCTTGACGTCTCCCTCCAGCGCGATCGTGCCGTCGGAGACCTCGACGTGGCGCAGCCCCAGCTCTCTCAGCCACGCGATCAGCCCCTCGACCCGTCCCTGGCGAATCGCCAGCTCAGTCAGCGTGCCTCCCAGCACGACGGGAATCCCGTGCGCCGCATAGCGCTCCAGCTTCGCCTTCAGGTTCGCGCTCACAAGCGCGGTGCCCCAGCCGAGCTTGACGATGTCCACCGCGGCCCCCGCGACCTCGAGCAGGCCATCGACCTCGGCGACCGACAGCCCCCGATCGAGCACGTGCGTCAGGCCCCGCTCGCGCGGCTTCTCCGAGCGCTCAGGCAGATCGAGGAAGGACGCTACCGCGGGGGGAGCCATGTCGTCACGACCACTAGCCCGCGGCGCTGCTCGCACTGCCGGCTTCCGAGTTGTTTTCGCTGCTCGCACCGGCGGCTCCCGACGTTTCGCCGACCGCCGCGGCCTTGTCTTCGCCGGCGACCACGACCACGGTCGCGGGCCCGCCGAGCGAGGAGATCGCCGCTTCGATCGGCTGCACTCGCGTGACGCTGAGCGCGCTCGCCACGCCCCGCGCGTCGGCTCGGTGTCCGCTCGTGTACTCGACGACCGTCGTCGCATGCGACCCCGGCGGCGTCCCGTTCATCGCTTCCGCATGCATGTAGCCGCCCTGCTGCAGATCGTTCGCGAGGCTGTGGGCGAGGCCGTTGGTGCTGGTGCCGTTCAGCACCACGACCGCCGTGCTCGCGGGACTCCCCGCCACGGAGCTTTCGCCATGGTGCGAGCTCGTCTGCTTGTGGGTCTTCGCTGTCCTCGAGCCGGCGTTCGCGACGCCCCCACCGGCGTTTGACGAGCCCTGGCCGCTGGATTTGCCGCCTCCGTGCAGGCCGAGCACGATCACGATCGCCACGACCGCGACGGCCACCCCGCCGACGATCAGCATCGTCGCGCGCGCGGGCGAGCGGCGCACCCTGTGGACGTTCACACCCGCCGGGTCCGGCCGTCGCGCGCGCGACTCGGCGTTCAAGCGCTCCGCCTGTCGAGCCGCCGCGGCGGTTCGTGCCGGGACGCCCGCCGCGGTGGAGCTTCGCCCCGGATCGGTAGGGGCGGGTGGACGCGAGGTGGAGGGACTCGGCCGAGATGCGGCGGCGGCTTGGCTCGCCGAGGCGCCGGGTGAGGCAGGCGCGGAGGGGCCGGCCGCGGAGGGTGGAACCGGCGCGCGTGGAGTCGCGGTCGCAGGCCCAGCCGCGCGCGCGGCCGCTGCCGCTGTGGCGGGAGCGCCCGAAGTCGGGAGCGGCGCCTCGCTCTGCGGCGCCGGAGTGGGTGGGGTTCCGATCGGCGGCGAGGAGCCGGGCGACTGGGGGACAGGCCCCCCGGTAGCAGGTGGGATCGCTGGCGCTGCCGAGGCAGCAGCGCCAGCGCCAGCCGCCGCCGCGATTGCGTTCGTGGGAGCAGCGGCCACTCCCGGCGCTCCCGCCACCGGCGTTCCCTGGCCCGGAACCGCAGCGGCGGCGGCAGCGGGGGCGCCGGCGACGGCCTGCCCGGGGGTGACGGCGGGGACAGCGGGGGCGCCGGCGACGGCCTGCCCGGGGGTGACGGCGGGGACAGCGACTCCCGGCGCGGCCTCGGCGGTCTCCGCCACCGGGGTGGTTGGACTCGCCACGACGCGCGTCGCCGGCCCTGCGGCGGTCGCGGCGGCCACCGGACGGGCGACGACCGGCGTCGCGCGAGGCACCTGACGCACCGGCGGCACGGGCGGGGGGGCCTGCTGCACGCGCGCGGCGGCACCGGCGGTGACACGCTGCTCCAGTTCGGCGGAGCGCTCCGGAGCGCGCCCGGCCCACTCGCGCAGGCGCTTCAGCTCGCGCGCTTGCGAGAAGACGAGCAGCGCGAGGATCGCGATCCCCACCAGCGCGGCGAACGCCGCGATCGCGCCGATCTTCGTGAACGTGTTCGAAAGCGATAGCGCTACAGGCAGAGCCGTCATGAATCCGGGGAGTGTATGAGGGGAGCAGGCGCACCGCGTCGGTCGAGCTCCACGGCGGCGGCGTTCAGGTCCTCAACGCTGGGCTCCTCGGGGGCTGCGGGCGCGCCACGGGCGGCGGACAGCGCGGACACCTTCGCCGCCAAGCCCGACGCATCGCCCTCCAGCACCAGCAGCCCGATCTCCGCGAACATCGCCTCGACCGTCTCCGCCGCGAGCGGCTCGCGCTCGGCGAGCAGGATCTTCTCGGCGACCGTCGGCCGCGAGCGCTCGTAGGAGTTGAACAGCTGCTCGTGCAGCTTCTCCCCGCCGCGCGCACCGACGATCTCGATCTCGATGTCGCGGTCGGGATCCAGCCCGGACAGCTCGATCATCGCGCGTGCCAGCTCGACGATCCGCACCGGCTCGCCCATGTCGAGCACGAACACCTCGGCGCGCGAGGATACGGGTCCCACCCCCCCCACCCGACCCTCCACCCGACCCTCAGCCTGCCGATCCCCCGCCCGACCCTCAGCCTGCCGATTCCCGAGCGCCCCCGAGCGGATGATCAGCTGCACCGCCTCGGGAATCGTCATGAAGTAGCGCGTCATCCGCTCGTCTGTAACCGTCACCGGCCCGCCTCGAGCGATCTGACGGCGGAAGATCGGCACGACGCTGCCGGAGGAGCCGAGCACGTTGCCGAAGCGCACGGCGTTGTAGTGGGTCCCCGGCCAGCGCGCCGACGCCGCCTCCAGCGCGAACTCGGCGAGCGCCTTCGACGCCCCCATCACGGTCGCCGGCGCGACCGCCTTGTCGGTCGAGACGAGCACAAATCGCCGCACGCCGAGCTCGCCCGCGACATGCGCCACGACGCGTGTCGCGAGCGCATTGTTGCGCACCGCCTCCACCGGGTTGGACTCCATCAAGCCGACGTGCTTGTAGGCCGCGGCATGGAACACGATCGTCGGGCGGTGCTCGGCGAAGACCTCACGCATGCGCTCCTCTTCCTTGCAGTCCGCGAGCACCGCGGCGAGCATCGTGCCAGGCACGTGGCGCTCGTCCAGCAGCTCGCGCTGGATCTGGAAGAGGTTGTCCTCGGCGTGGTCCACCAGCACGATCTTGTGCGGCTCCACGCGTGCGATCTGACGGCACAGCTCGGCGCCGATCGAACCGCCCGCGCCCGTCACGAGCACCGTCTCACCCGCCAGGTACGCGCCCACCCGCTCGAGCTCCATCTGCACCGGCTCGCGGCCGAGCACGTCCTCCACGCGTACCTCGCGCATCTGCCGCGCGAGCGTTCCACCGCCACTGCTGGTCTGCAGCAGCTCGAACACGGTCGGCAGCGTCCTCACCGGGATGCCCCGCGTACGACACTCGCGTACGACGCGCGCGCGTGTGGACCCGGGGGCGGAGGGAATCGCGATGATCACCTCGTCGGGCTCTGTCTCGGCCAGCACACGCGGCAGTTCCCGCTCGGTGTTGCCGCGCACCTTCACCCCTTCGATCCGCAGCCCCCGCTTGCGCGGGTCGTCGTCGAGGAAGCCCACCGGCTGCAGACCCAGCCCACGGTTGCGCACGATCTCGCGCAGCACCAGGCGCCCGCCGTCGCCGGCGCCGACGATCAGCACGTTGCGCTCGCCCTTGCGCCCACCCCTGAACGCGGCCAGCGGGCGACGCTCATAGACGCCCCGCGCAAGCATCCGCACGCCGCACAGGAACAGCAGGCACAGCAGGCCGAACAGCACCACGACGCCGATCGGCAGCACAACCGCCACGGTGATCCCGTGGGGGTAGCGGTACACCGGGCGCGCCACCTCGATACCGACGACGCTCAGCAGGACGATCAGCACGACCGCCCGCAGGATCGCCTCGTAGTCTCTCTGCCCGGCGTAGCGCCAGCGGCGCTGGTAGACCCGCGCCAGCACGAGCACGATCAGACTCCCCGCCAGCACCCACCAGATCGTCCGTTCGAGCAGCAGCTCGTAATAGCGCGGCAGGCGCGAGCCGCTGCTGCCGCCGCTGTCGCCGCTGTCGAAGCGCAGCGCGAACGCGAGGTAGTAGGCGAGCGCAACCAGCGCCCCATCAACCGCGAGCTGGGGCAGGGAGTGCCGGGGTATGGGAAGGGCCGCCGCGCGGATCCGTCGGCGCATGGGCTCGATTGTACGGGCTGCTCAGTTGCTCAGCGGGCTCAGCAACAGCTCCACCAGCACCCGCGGGTCGCGGCGCACGCGCCCCACGGCGAACGCGGAGAGGCCAGAGGAGGGCTGGCCGGGGTTCGCATCCCGGGCGCGCCTGCTCAGGTCGAGCTCATCCGGCTCGCTCAGCTTGCGCAGACGGCCCTCGGCGATCAGGCGCTCGTCCACCGCCCCGAGGCGCCCCTCGAACGTCGTATACACCGGCGTGCCGAGCGCGACCGCCTCGCGGTTCATCGTGCCGCCGGCCGAGATCACCAGGTCCGCGCAGGCGATCAGCGACTGCGCATCGATCGCGCGCTCAGGCACCACGAAACCGGGCACCCCGGCGAGCTCGCGGCGCTGGGAGTCGACGCGCGGCAAGACCACCGCCTGCAGGCCGTCCGCGGCGGCGGCCTCGCGCAGGCGTTGCAGGACACGCGCAAACAGGTCGTTCTCGAAGCGGTGATAGAGCGAGACCTCGGGCGGCGTCCGCACGACGACAATCGGCCGGGTCTCGTCGAGGCCCAACTCGCCGAGCACGCTCCGATCGGGCTCGAAATCGGCCAGGTAGTACTCCTCCTTCAAGCCCTCATACGCGCGCACCTTCCCCTTCGCGCCGTACCGCTCCAACCGCGCCTGCGGGATCGCAGCGGGCACCACCACCGTGCGCGCCAGCCGGCAGTTGACGTTGTGCTGCACCGTCGCCCACTCGTAGTCGAACATCGTCGAGCTGGGAATCCTCAGCAGCGCGGCCGCCACGCTCACGTCGTTCGAGCCGTGGCCGAGCGCGATG
>Ga0207933_1000970_pt1 | contig 24319 bp, 21 predicted proteins | sample NGESurdeep092012_4_FD_184488 | JGI IMG/M metagenome (GOLD analysis project Ga0207933, IMG submission 184488) | Arctic peat soil microbial communities from Barrow, Alaska - NGEE Surface sample F53-3 deep-092012 (SPAdes) | ecosystem: Environmental > Terrestrial > Soil > Wetlands > Peat ... | reverse complement strand
GTCGCGCGACTGCGACTCTCCTTACCGCCTATAAAATCTTAAAACAGGACTCCCGCCGCCGTTTCACCTGATCTCCCCTTCCGGTTGCGGAATCGCTGCTCATGCGGTATTTGAATTACGCTAAGTCCCGCCGGCGTGCTAATCTGACTCTCGTTATTATGCCTATTCGTACCGTCGGCAGCCAGAGCATGAGTCAACGTGCCTGTTGATGACCGCCGGATCGCTGCCGGCCCTTCCACCAAAGCCAAGGTCATCGTCGCAACGACGGTGATGTTGTCTTTCATTTCGTTCTGGCGCGCGGCCGCAATTGTCCTGAGCGATCTCGCCTCCTCCGCCTATTACGCGGGCGGAATCGCCGAAACGCAGATCGGTAAATCGGCCCCCTGGTTCATTCTCGCCATCATGTTGTTCTCCTACGCCGTACGCGCGATCTATGTCGAGAGTTGCGGCATGTTCGTGCGTGGCGGCGTCTACAAGGTCGTGCACGAAGCGATGGGAGGAACCCTCGCCAAGGTTTCCGTCTCGGCGCTGATGTTCGACTACATTCTGACCGGGCCCATCAGCGGCGTCAGCGCGGGCCTTTACCTCGCGGGAATCCTGAATGAGATGGGCGCGCGGATGCAGCTCAAAGCTCTGCACTTCTACCCGCCTTATTTCGCCGCGGCGTTCGCCATCGCCGCCACTCTGTATTTCTGGCGCAAGAACATTCTGGGCATGCACGAATCGAGCATCAAGGCATTGCGCATCATGCAGATCACAACCGTGATGGTGGTGATCCTGATCGGATGGTGTCTGCTGACAATGGCGGTGAACGGATATCAGACAGTTCCGCTGCCGGTCAGAGCGAATCTCCATCTGAGTGACGCGTCCCTCGGCTGGCTCAAGGGAACCATCGCGCCAACCATCACGGCCGTCGCAATCATGATCGGGCTCGGGCACTCGCTGCTGGCAATGAGCGGCTTCGAAACCCTCGCGCAGGTCTATCGCGAGCTGGATTCACCGAAGCTCAAGAATCTGAAGCGCGCGGGCAATGTCATTTTCCTCTACAGCATGTTGTTTACATCGCTGGCGTCGTTCTTCGCCGTGATGCTGATTCCGGATTCCGAGAGGCAGAAGTATCTGGACAATCTGCTCGGCGGCTTATCCATCTTTCTGGTCGGCCCCCCGGGGTTAAAACTGCTGTTTCATATCTTCGTGGTGGTCGTCGGAACCCTGATTCTGGCGGGCGCGGTGAACACCGCGATCATCGGCTCGAATGGCGTACTGAACCGCGTTGCCGAGGATGGCGTTCTGCCGAACTGGTTCCGGAAGCCGCACAAAACCTTCGGGACCACCAACCGGCTGATCAATACGGTGGTGATTCTGCAGATTTTCACCATCGTTATGAGCCGCGGTGACGTGAACCTGCTGGGCGAGGCCTACGCGTTCGGAGTCGTCTGGAGCTTTTCCTTCAATGCCCTCTCGGTGCTGGTCCTGCGCTTCAAGCAGCCGGAGAACCGCGAATGGAAGGTGCCGCTGAATTTTCACATTCGAGGCGTCGAGATTCCGGTCGGACTGGGCCTGATCACCCTGTTCCTTTTTACGCTCGCCTGCATTAACGTTTTCACCAAGGAACTGGCCACAATCGCGGGCGTGTCTTTCACGTTTGTCTTTTTCATGGTGTTCACCATCTCGGAGAAGATGAATAAGGTCGAGCACGCTCGCCAGCGGCAGAACCTGGAACAGTTCCGGCTCGACGAAAACGAAGAGGTTTCCGGAAGCCAGATCAGCGCGAGACCCGGCAATGTTCTGGTCGCCTGCCGGAATCCGTCTCATCTCGAACACCTCGAACAAGTGCTCGAGAAGACTGACACCCGAAAGGTGGACATCGTGGTTTTATCGGTGCACAGGGTTACGGCGGCCGCGTCCGGAGAGTACGGCCTGCAAGCCGATCAGATCTTCGCCGCCGCCGAGCAGAATCTGTTTACCCATGTGGTGACTCTGGCCGAGAAGGCAGGCAAGCACGTCGAACTCCTCGCCGTGGCAGCGGCCGATCCCTGGCTGGGCATTGTACAGACGGCGCAGAAGCTGCAGTCGTCGCGCATCGTGTGCGGGCTTGCCCCGATCTATGCGGGCAACCCCGCCGAGCAGGGCAAGGTAGTCGGAGAAGCATGGGAGTCGCTGGAGCAGCCGCGCCCCTCGTTGTCCCTGGAAGTTGTGCTCCCTGACGTGACGCAATCCATCTATTTCAACCTGGGTCCGCATCCTCCGCGGCTATGGCCGGAGGATGTCGACCGCGTACATCGCCTGTGGCTGGAATTATGTTCGCGCGGAGGCGGAGCCAAACTTCACCACAGGGACATCGTCGGGGTCGCGCTGAATCGGCTGGAGCAGCAACTCCATTCCGGGCAAGCGGGCGACGTGCTGAAAGACATCGAATCCGAAGTGAAACACCACCCCGCGGAACCACCGCTCGTAATCCCCTCAAAGCCGGGTTCGATTCATTGAGCGGGGGTTGATGAACCTCGTTATTCCAGCTTCAGCAGCCGGGCCGCATTTCCACGATAGATCTGGTCCTTCTGCGCGGCGGTAATATCCAGGCTTTCGATCACCTTGATCGTCTCGCGAATATACAGCCCGGGCGTTGGCTCAAACGGAGTATCCGAAGCAAACACGACGTTGTCGATCCCGAAGAAGTCCAGCCCGCAAACGGTCGCCGCGCGCGCCCCGAACAAGGCGGTGTCAGCCAGAAACGAGCGGAAATAATCCACCGGCCGCTTCTTCATCGACGCCAGCAATGCCTCATAATTTTCATCCGTCGTGCGCGAGCCCAGCGCATCCCAGCCGTAACCGACGCGGCCTTCGAAGTAAGGAATCATGCCCCCCATATGGTGGGTAATGATTTTGAGGCTGGGGAACTTGTCAAACAGGCCCGAGAATACCAGGCGGGCCATCGCGGCGCTGGTCTCATAAGGCCAGCCGAAGGTCCACCAGATTTCGAATTTGGACTTTTCTTCGGTGAGATAATCGGGGAAATTCGCGGCGCGCGCCGGATGGATCCAGATCGGGATATCGAGCCGCACGGCTTCCGCGAACACGGGCAGAAATTCCGGCAGATCGAGTGCTTTGCCCGCAACATTCGTGTAGATCTGAACCCCCTTCGCCCCCAGTTGCGTAACCGAGCGTTCCATCTCCTTCACGGCTTCCGCGGGTTCCGTCATGGGAAGAGACGCGATGAAACCGATGAAGCGGTCGGGATAATTCATCACCAGTTCCGCCTGTCCGTCGTTGCCGATGCGCGCCATCCGAACCGCATCCGCCGCGCCGAAGAAAATCTCGATCGGAGGCGAACCGAGCGAGAGCAGCTGAGTGTACTCGCCAAACTCATCCATGGCGCGGAACCGCGCGTCGAGATCGTAAATGCCAGGGATTTTCGAGACGCGCTTCCCCATATCCTTCAGCCCATAGCTGGACTGCAGGAACTCTTCCCAGAACCGCCTCGGGAAAAAATGGTTAAAGAGATCGATTTTCAGAGACAAAATTGTTCCTCACTTCACGAAGACTTCTAATGTACCAGTACTTCGCCCGTCGCCACGAAGGCCGCGGACTGCCTGACCACGCCACGCAACGAGAACATAACGATCGCCGAAATCAGGGCGGGAATAGCCGCTGCCAGAAAAAGCTCTCTGTTGGTCCAGTGGCGGGTCAGCATGATTCCCGCGATCAACGGTCCCACAATCGCGCCGATCCGCCCGATTCCCAGACCCGCGCCCACACCGGTCGCCCGCAGGTCGGTCGGATAGTAAGTCGCGGCGAAAGCGTTCAACCCGGCCTGCGACCCGGGTATCCCGAAGCCTGCCACGAAGATGAATCCAAACAAAACCAGGAGCGATAAATAAGGCTGCCCGATGGCGGCGATGCTCACGCAGGCAATCATGAAACAGGTGCTCAGCACTCCCGCGAACCCGAAGCGGCGGACAAATAATCCCAGCATCAGCGTTCCCAGCACGCCGCCCAACTGAAACACGGCGCCCGAATTCACCGCGATGGTGTTCGAATACCCGGAATCCCTCACTACCGTAGGCAGCCAGTTGGCCAGCAGATAAAGGTTCAGCAGGTTCATGAAATTGACCACCCACAGCAGCGCGGTGCCGAGCGCGCGGCCGTCGTCGAACAAGTGCACAAGCGGCACACCCCGCTTTTTCGTTTCGGGAATCACGTATTCCGTGTCCTGGCTCACAACAGCCGTGGCATCCACGCGCCGCAGCCAGCGTGCCAGTTTCGCCTTGTTGCGGCCACGCAGCGCAAGAAACTGGAGAGACTCGGGCAGCAGGAAAATCACGAGGGCCGCCACCAGCAGAGGCGTCACCGACCCGAAGTAGAAAACGCCGCGCCACCCGTACCTGGGGATGATCCATGCGGCTATCGGGCCGCCAAACGCCGCTCCCAGAGTGAACCCGTTCGAAACCACCATCATGGCCGTAACGCGCGCCCGGGCAGGACTGTATTCGCCGACCAGTGCCATCACGTTGGGCATAATCCCCCCCAGGCCAATGCCCCCCAGAAAACGAACGATCACCAGATGGGTATAGGTATCGGCGCGGGCCGTCAGGAAAGTGAGCACCGCGAAATAGAACGTGACGCCGATCAGCACCGGCCTGCGCCCAATCCTGTCGGCCAGCATACTGAACATCAGCGAACCGATGGCCACGCCCACCAGCGCCGCGCTGAAAACGGGGCCCATCGAAGAGCTGGGAATCTTCCAGTCCCGCACTAGCGCCGGCGCCACGAAACCGATCGCCTGGAGATCGAAACCGTCCATCATCAGACACAGTCCGCAGAGGATGAAGACACCCCATTGAAACGCGCCCAGGCGGGACTTGTCGATCAGGCTGGAGATATTGACCTTAGCGGGCGGGTTCATTTTTTCCCTTCCTTGCACCGCTCATCTTATCCGATGGAAGGGGACGAGTGAAAACAGCGTTGAGCCGCTTATTTCAACCAAACTATTTCAACCAAACTATTTCAACCAGACCTTCGGGTCCACGCTCATCCCGGGGCGCAGCCGGTGGTCCGGATCCTGCCCCGGTTTGATTCTTATCCGTACGGGCAGGCGCTGCACCACTTTCACGTAATTCCCGGTTGCGTTCTCCGGCGGCAGCAGGCTGAATCGCGCTCCGCTGGCCCCCGCCAGGCTTTCCACGTAGCCTTCATAGTCCCGGTCGTAGGCGTCAACGTGGATGGTCGCGCGCTGACCCGGCCGCATGCTTCGGAGCTGCGTCTCTTTGAAATTTGCCGTGACCCACAAATCGTTCAGAGGAATATCCACCATCAACTGCTGGCCCTTTGAAACCTGCTGGCCAGGCTCCGCGTTCTTCTCTCCCACGACGCCATCGATGGGCGCAAAGATCTTCGTATAGGAAAGATTCAGCAACGCTTCATCCAGCATCGTCTGCTGGCGGTCGGCCGTTGCCTGGCGGCTTTTCACGGTCGCATCCTGGATCGCAATCTGCTGCGGACGGTTGCGCTGCGCCTCGATTTGTTTTGTCTGCGCCTGCTCCAGAAGAGCCTGCGTCCGTTCGATATTCCGCGCGGCGGCCTGCGCCGTGGCCCTCTTCGCGTCAACGTTGGCCGCGGCCGACTTCGCCGCCGCATCCGCCTGGTCATACTGCTGCCGGCTGATTTCGTCTTTCCCGACCAGTTGCTTATACCGGACGAGATCGGCCTGCGCTTTGACGTTGTCCGCTTCGGCCCTTCTCACATCGGCGGTGGCGGACTCGAAATCCCTCTGCGCCCCGGCGACGGCTGCCCGTGCTCCCGCGATGTCGGTGGCCGAAGTGGAAAGAGTTGTTTCAGTGGTTACCGAAGTAATCGGGACATTTGGCCTCGCCACCGCCACCTGGCTGCGCGATTCGTTCAGCGCGGCCTTCGCCTGCTCCACCGAAACGTCGTAGTCCCGGGGATCCAGTTCCACCAGCAACTGGCCGGCTTTCACCTGCTGGTTGTCCTGTACGTAAACAGCCTTGACCGTCCCGGAAATCCGGCTCGTAATGGCATAGATGTCGCCATCGATTTCGGCATCGTCGGTCGATTCGTAAGAGTCCAGATAAACCCAGAACCGGTAGCCCGCAAAGCCCGCGGCCACCAGCAGCACCAGGAAAACCAGAACCCGGATCGGGTGTTCGCCGATTCTTCTTCCAAAAGATCTCTTCAGTTTCGAATCCGCCGCCTTCTCCTGCCGTTTCTCCGGTTGCGGCGGAGTTTTTTCGGCTTCGTTCTGTTGCGCGTCCTGAGCTTGCACGTCTACGGTATCCGCCATCTTTGTCTGTATTTGGATGCCCCGGCGAGCACTCGGGCTGCAAGAGTCTCTTTCTTCCAGAGTACACGTTGCGCCCGTCTCCGGCGTCACTGGTTTGTGACCCGATTCGGAGCGCCGCGCGCGCCAGCGCATGGACTATGCCTCGTCCTTCTTGCCTTCCCTGCCCTTGCGGCCGCCCAGGACGCTCCCCGGAACACCGATAAATTGCTCAAAAGCATCGAAGCCCGCTACAACCGGGCACAATCGCTTAAACTCGATTTTTCAGAGACTTACGCCGGGTTGAAACGCCCTGTTCAGAGGGAATCCGGCGTGCTTTACCTGCGCAAGCCGGGACGAATGCGGTGGGAATACACCTTGCCCGCCGGAAAGATCTTCCTCTCTGACGGTAAAGAGGTAATCGAATACACTCCGAACGATGAGCATGCCCTGAAGAGCAAACTGAAACAATCCGAAGACATGCGTGCGCCGCTGGCCTTCCTGCTCGGCAAACTGGATTTCAAGAAAGAATTCAAATCGTTCCAGACCAGTGCGGACGCGGCTGGCACCTGGATCGTGGCCCAGCCGAACTCAGACAATCTGGCCTATACCGAGGTCCGGTTTCTGGCCAGTCCGGATGGCGAGATTCGCCGGGTTCGATTCACTCTTCAGGATCGGTCGAAGCTCGACTTCACGTTTTCGAACCAGCAATTGAACGTGCCGGTCTCGCCGTCGATGTTCGTGTTTCATCCCCCTCCCGGCGTTCAGATTGTAGAAGCAGGTCAATAAACCGATGGCCGATTTCGTTTTGAAATATGCCGATGCGCGCGGGGAGGTCAAAAGCCAGACGGCGCAAGGCGTTTCCGCGCAGGAAATTCGCGAGCGCTTCACGCAACAGGGCTTCCTGGTTTATTCGGTCAAGCCCAACCGCGTGGGAATCAGCCTCACGGGCGAGATCGCTCTTCCAGGCCGGCGCAAGCGCCTCAACCTGCAGAAATTCCTGATCTTCAACCAGCAGTTCGTCACGCTCATCCGCGCCGGCCTGCCGATTCTCAAATCGCTCGATCTGCTGGCCGAAAGGCTGACGGACCCCAAGTTGACCCCATACATCAACGCCGTCCGGACCGACGTGCGCCGGGGCGTCCTGCTGTCCGAGGCGTTCCGGCTGCAGGGAGTCTTCCCGAAGATCTATGTGACGTCCGTGATGGCCGGGGAAAAGTCAGGCAGCCTGGTCGAGGTGCTGGAGCGCTTCATTACCTATCAGAAGCTCGCGATCGGGGTACGGAAAAAGGTGCTCGTGTCGCTCATGTATCCGAGCATGCTAATCGTGCTCGTGATCTTTCTGATGGTGTTCCTCGTGACCTACGTGGTGCCCAGTTTCGCGACACTCTATTCCGCCATGTCGGCGCAACTGCCCACCATCACGGTCTATCTGATCGCGATCGGGACAACGGCGCGCACTTACGTAGTTCTGTTCGCCGTGGCGCTGGCCGGTCTGATTGCGCTGTTTCTCTGGTGGGCGCGCAAGGAATCCGCGCGCGAGAAGATCGACCGCGTCAAGATCGGCATCCCTGTCTTCGGCGATATCTGGATCAAATATCAGGTGGCGCAATTCGCCCGCGTGCTCAGCACTCTGCTGACCGGCGGCATTCCATTGATGCAGGGCCTCGATACAGCGGCCGATTCGCTGGGCACGCCGCTCCTGCGGAAGACCCTGGTAAAAGCCGGCAGGATGGTTCGCGAAGGCCAGACCCTTTCGTCTTCGCTTGCCGCGACGGGCGTTTTCCCGGAACTGGCGGTCGATATGGTGGAGGTGGGTGAATCAACAGGCGCCTTGCCCGCGATGCTGACCAGCGTCGCCGAGTTCTACGAAGACGACGTCAATACGAAGATGACGGCGGTGCTCTCGCTTATCGAACCGGCCATCATGATCTTCATGGGAATTTTCGTGGCCTTCGTATTGATCGCACTCTACCTGCCGATCTTCTCTCTGGCCGACACGATTCGGTAAGTTACCATAAGATTTCAGCCATGCCTGATCTGAAATCGGAATATGCCCCGATGTCCGACGCCGTCACCAACGCCGTCCGCGTCGAGGTTCTGTCGCGGCACTCCAGCGAGAACTCACGTCCATCTCAGGGCGAATGGGTATTCGAGTACACGGTCCGGATCACGAACCAGGGGGCTGAGCCTGTTCAGTTGATCAGCCGGCACTGGATCATCACGGACGGGCTCGAACACACCGAAGAGGTAAAAGGTCCGGGCGTGGTCGGCAAGCAGCCGGTTCTCTCTCAAGGGGAGTCGTTCAAATATTCATCGTGGTGCCCGCTCCCGACGCCGACGGGAACGATGCACGGCACGTATCAAATGGTGCGGGCGGATGGAGAGCGGTTCGATATCGAGATCGCGCCCTTCGCGCTGAAAGCCCGCTACACCGTTCATTAACGGCGGGGCCAGGCGGCACGACGCCGATGCGATTTGCGAACACCCACCGGCACGCTTTGGGCATTTCATCTGAAGGGCGGACTCTCGCTAATGCGCCCCCTATGTCCGCTTCGCGGAGATCATCTTCGTGGAGGCGCGGTCCTCTCGTGACGGGCGCGAAAACCGTGTGGGTTCAACCACTGCGACTGGTGGTGCAAAGCGCTGTTATAGCCTTCTATTGGTAAATGCCGCTTGGCTGGTCGCGACCGATTTCGAGGAGCCTTTTTTAGCTGGTTCGCGGATCTCGGGCCAAATGTCCGGTGAGCGCTCCACAGTCGAATCCGATTTACAGTATAATTATTCGAAATCGAACCGGCAAATGGAACTAACGCCAGATGAACGCCAGCGAATTTATTTAGAAGAGAAAGCGCGCCTTGAAATACGCACCCAGCTACGGACCGAAGCCCCTTATCAAACGCTGGTTCCAGTGGCCGTTCAAAGCCGGCCCAGCAACGGCGTTGCGGCCGTTTTGAGTCTGTTTATTCCAGGCGCAGGCCAAATGTATAAGGGAAAGGTCGGTCAAGGCATCGTGTGGCTGATATGCACAATCATCGGGTACATAGTGTTTGTCATTCCGGGTCTCGTCCTTCACTTGATTTGTATCTTCCACGCCGCTTCGATGGATCCGGCACAATCGTGACTCGTCCCGTTGGCTCGCGATGTCCGAACGCGACACCGAATTTAGTCGGAGAGTGAACCTTTTTTGCCGCGCAGCGGTTCTCGGAGTGTCCTCTCAGGACGCCGACGGGAACGATGCACGGCACTTATCAACATAGTGCGGCCGGATGGAGAGCGATTCGATATCGAGATCGCGCTCTTTGCGCTGAAAACCCGCTACACCGTTCATTAACCGCGCTACCAGGCGGCCCGCGCACTTTAGTGCCGGTGTGGGGCAAGGGCCTCAAACGCCGCCATTCCCCACCGCCCCCGTCCCGCTCAATCCCTCGCTATACTTTCTCTCGAATGGGTGCAGATCTATTGCGGGGCGCGCCGTTTCAGGCACACGTCGAGCTGCTGCGGCTTTTTCTGACGCATCGCGAAGATATCGTCGAGAGCATAGAAGCCGTTCTGAACGCCCAGCGAAAGCCAATCCTGTACCTGCAGGACCGGTCTCTTCTGGCCCGCCATTTCGAGGATTGCTTCTTCGCGCGCACTGCGGTCATCGCCGGCCAAACCCGTCCCGATCTCCCAACAGATTGCGGCCAACTGGAAGAAGCGCATTGGGCCGCGGGATTCAGGCCCCGTCAGCTTGACTATCTGCATAACGACCTGATCCATCCGGCGGAGATGATGATTCGCGGCTTTCATTTCTGGCGGCAGACACGGTGGCCGGGCCGTAACGGCCGCATGCACTACGCGCACACGCTGTTCAACTTGTATGTAATCCGGTGTCTGGAGTTCCTGAGCATGCGCCTCTGGGATGAGGACCCGGGCAGCTTCGCACAGAGCGCTGGCGGACGGCTCGCTGAAATTCAGGGCGTGCTCGATGAGCTCTGGAGAAGCTCACCCGCCGATCAGCCCGCGATCGTGCGCGATGCGCGCTGGCTGATTCCGTTGGCGCAGAGCCTCATTACCGATGAGTTGGCGCCCTATTTCGAGGTCGCCCGGCAGGTCGCGGAGACGCTTCCGGAAGCGGACAGGCTCGAAATCCTCAAGGCCCAGGTTCGAATGCTTGGCGGGCATCTGACCTCACAGATTCGTTACTACTGCACGAAGGATGGCGTGCCGATCGACGAGCATAGCGTGGTTCTTCGTACGCGCACCTCCAATGCGCTCGATTTCGCGCTGCTGGTCCAGGGTCTCGTCCCGCTGCTCAGGGCCTATGACCGCGCGTTGCTGACAGGCGATGAGCGAATGCGGTTCGACATGGCAGGCGCCATCTGTCAGGGCATATCCGCCGATCCCGAGCTGTTTCTGAATCGTGTCGACCTGTTGAGCGCTTACAGCATGATTGAGCACGTTTTCATCGACACGGATCGCGAGGGCCATGTCGCTTATTCGCCCCCGGGACAGCGGCATGTGGGGCTGCTGAAAGAGTACGGTGCACTGATTGACCGATTGACCGGGCGGTTGCGTGACGATTGCCCGCGTTTCAGGCCGGTTGACGGCGGCTGTTCCCCATACGGAGTTATATTCGGGATTCCATCCGGTCTGATCGAGCTCATGGCGCTCAAAACCCTGCAGCGCGATGCCGAAACGCGATTCGGTCTGGAAGATGTCTTTGACGATGGGGACACCGGCTCGGCAAAGCTCGCCTGGGTGGACGGCTGGCGGAAATTGCCGCACATCGACCGCGAAGTACAACGGTTATACGACTACCCGCAACAGTTCGCCGAAGACATTTACGGCCGCATCGAGTGCGAGCTCAAGCGGCACGATCCAAATGCCGATGGTTTAGGGACCGGGCGCCTGTATATCATGTGCGGGGATGGCCCTGAGACCGATCCGAAGGCGGCGGCGATTCCGGAACTGCCGGCCCGATACTTCGTCTCTTCGGACAGGCAGATTGTGGCGGCGCACAAGGCTGCGCCTTACGACCGGGCGCAACTGCTGCACGAGCGGCAGGAAGGGCATTTCCTTGTCAGTTACGAAACGCCAGGCGGATGGAATGCCCTCAGGAAAGATCTGCTCGCGGAGGTCCTGGGAGCTGGCCGCGATGCCAGGATTGCCGGGCTGCCGCTCGACGCGGCTCAGGTATTGCGGTTCATGTGCACCGACCTGGTGGAACGCTCTCACTTACCGTCAACGGAAAACGCCAGCAGCACATTACCCGGAGCGCCTCCGGCCGCGGCGTATCCGGAGTTCGCGAAGACCATCCCGCCCGCGATTACGGGCCCGGGTCCGTCGAGCGATCCGCCGTGAGCTTCCACCCCGTTCACCGTCCGGTACACGCGCTCCGTATCGAAGTCCCACATGACTTTGCCGTCCGTTGCCGAATAGGCGCGCAGATGCCCGTCCATCGAGCCGGAAAATGCCGCGCCCGGTATCGCGCTCACGGCCGCCGATTGGGCGGGGCTGCAGCGCTTCCTCTCACCGCATGAGGCTGGCGCCGTGTACCAGATCCGCTCGCCGTTCTCCAGACGGAGGGCGTACATACCGCCGCCCTGCGTGGCATCGGTGTCAGTGGTCGTCGCATACGGTAGCATGATGCGCTTGATGTCGGAATTCGCCACGTAGACGTTGGTTCCATCGGTGGCGGAGCCCCACTGCACCCCGCCCATCGTGCCGCCCTTGCCGACACGCACGTCCCAGAGACTCGCGCCTTCTTTATCGGGATCGAGCGCATGCACGATGCCGGATTTCTGCCCCGCGATGAGCGCTCTCTTCCCGTTCCGGAACGTGACGAGAATGGGCGACGCACCGAAGTCGAAATCGGGGCCGTTCGCCGGGCAGTTCGTCGTGTCAGGCAAGCGGCACGCGGATGTATACGCATCGCCGGCAGTCATCTGGCGGACCCAGAGCTTCTTACCCGTCTTCAGATCGAGGGCCATGAAAGCGTCGCTCGTCTTAGTGGTGGGCTCGCTGTAGTTATCGCCGGTAGTTACGTACATGACGTTGCGTTTGGCGTCGATCGCCGGCGTGCTCCAGACCGGCGCGCCCGAAGGTCCCCATGTCTTCGCGCCCGCTTTGTTCGTCCCCGTAGGCTTCGCTTCTTCGTCGATTGTGTAAGTCTTCCAGATCCGCTTGCCGGTAGCGGCATCGAGAGCCACGATACTGCCGCGAAAACGGCAGCATTCATAAGTGGGCAGCGCGCCCGATGCCTCTTCGCCGGAGCGCACCGGGACATACAATTTTCCTTCGTAAAATACCGGCGAGCCGGTTATTCCGGCGACCGGGAAACCATCCACCCCGGTCTTCCACAACACCTTGCCGGTAGCTGCATTCACGGCCCAGGCGTTGGCTTTGAAATCGCCGAAAAACGCGGCATAGACAGGTCCGGCACTTGTCCGCACCTTGCCGATACTGATGGCGGTCCGCACCTGCGCGCCCGCGTCGAGAACCCAGTGGATACAGCCCGTGGCCGCGCTCAAAGAGTAGACCTTACCGCCCGGGCTGCCGATAAAAACGCGCCCTCCCGCATAAGCCGGATGTCCGTTGGCATTCAGTTCACCGGGAAAGCCGAAGGCCCATTTGAGTTTCAGACGAGGCACTTCGGCTCCGGTCAGTCCGGCTGTCGCGGCGTCCTGATAGCGTGTGTTCGAAGTGTTCGTGCCCCACCCGTTCCAGGCAGCTCCGGCCAATGGGTTATCGAAGCTGCTCTCCGCACTGGAACACATAGCCCGTGGCAGGGGATCGGTGCTCAGCGCCGTCCCGAATTCTTTGCCTGTCAGGAATTGCGCGATAGTGCGGCGCCCCTGCGCGGGCCATTTCATTCCCATGGTGACCATCTCTCCGGTTTCCATGGCGGCGAGCACGCGCTCGGGCGACATCTCCCGGAACGTATCGCGCTTCGGCGCGCGCCCGATGCCTGCGTCGTGGCACTGGGCACAACTCTGCCGGTACATCGATTCCCCGGTTGGGTCCTGCGCGGGGAGCAGCCCCGCCGATAAGACAAATAAGACAAATGCAGTGCAGGCAAGAACCGGGCGGAGGGGGTAAGTCATCTCGCCGGGAGTATAACAGATCCGGCGGTAACACGGTCAGAGCGGTGTATCCGGCCGGGAGATGGCGCGCCACATGTGCGCCACCGGGCTGTTATCGTTCCCCAGACCTTCTTTGGGCTGTTTGAAATGGCGGCCTATGATGTCGAGGAACGGTTCTATCGTCACCGCCGTGTTGGGATTGAACGAATACAAGTCGTTCAAGGTCACCAGACGAGGCTCCATATACCATTTATGCTTGCGCAGCATCCGGTAAGCAGCCTCGACATGCGGCGCGGGCACATAGTCCTCACCGAACAAGTACCGGTATAACTCGGGGTATTCGTACCCGGTGTCCTTGTCAGGATAAAAACGGAGCGCCTGATGATAGCGAATGGCGAAGCTTACCTTTTCCGGGACGTAGGGTTCGTAGAGTTGGCCTCCCCACCAGCCATGATCGGTTCGAATCAATTCCGCCGCGGTGTCGTGCAGCAGGCAGGCGAGGATGACTTCCTCGCTCATGCCGTTTTTCATGGCGAGCGCCGCGCTCTGTAAACAGTGATTGCGGGTGGTGCTGGCTCCGAACCGCAGGTTGAAATAGTCAGCCAGCGTGGGAGCCGCGGGCATCGGTGGCAACTTCTTCACGTTGCCTCCGGTGGATACGAAAAGGAAGCCCGCACCCGCCCGGAAGGGCCGTGTCTCGATCCGCTCTTCGACTTCGGCAACGGTGGGGTAAGTGCCGTGGCGTTCAAGCGCGCCCAGGGTTTTCAGCTGATTCGCCAGAAAATCTTCAATGGCGTCGGCTCTGGCTTCGGGATCGAGTCTCGCTGCCGCTTCCGCGCCGCCCAGACTGTCCAGAAAAAGACCTTTATCGAGGTTCATACTACCGGCCCGCTTCCGCTTTAATTATAGCGGAAGCGACCGAATTAGACCTTGCGCTAATCGAATCGCAACGATTGGGCGCACCTCCTGCGCCCTGGCCCGCCGAAACCGTTGTTTTCCGATTCCGCGCCGACCGTATGCTCGTTTCGCCAGGACAACATCCAAGCCGAATACCAGCTGGGATTCTCGCGCAGTTCAACAGTCCGGGATGCGCCAGTCCGGTGCAGAACTTCTGTCCGAACCAGACGAATACCTGGAACAAACCGACGCCCTACGGGCTGGGCAGCTATAACGACAGCGGCTATTGGTATGACCAGATTTACTACTTCTGTTCCAACGGCGGGACAACCTGCGTGAGCCCGGACCTGTCGACTCCGCAGAATCCGCTCTCCGGCAGCATGATCGATTACAGCACTCAGACCTGGCGGGTCGGAAGCGCCACTGTGGGGTCGGGCGTAGAGGTGCAGTACGACATGTTCCAGTGTTATGTGGATCACGGCAGGCATAATAATATCGTCAGTCCGGTGCAATAGCCGGATCATTTTTCAGCGGGGGTGTCCTGATCTATGCGCAGGCAATTTCCGTTTCCGGTAATCGCGCTCGCGGCATGTGCCGTTCCGGCTATTTGTGCACCGGCAGCCGGTCTATCCCTGGCCGGGCTCCTGGGCCAGGCGGACGCGGTCGTCGTGGCAGTGGTGACTAACGTCGCCGCGTCAGGGCCCGAGGCGGTCGTCACGATCTCCGTCACGCGCACGTTGACGGGCACGCTAAGCGTGGGCAGCACCGTGGCGGCGATATGGTCGCCTCCAGCCCTGCCGGGTGTTGCCAGTCCGGGTTCGGATATCGGTGCAAGCGGCATCTGGTTTCTGCAGCAGAAGGATGGCGGCTGGGCAGTACTGCCGATCGCTGCCGGGACGGTCCCTTTAAGCCAGATCTATTTCCCGGCGCCGTCGGGTGCGGTACCAGCCGCGTACGCGTACGCCGCGACCGCGAAGCCGGAGGTCAAACTGGCTTGGGAGGTCGCTGCTGCCGCGGCCGATCCAGCGAGCGGGTCGGCTGCGGCGCGCATCGTCGGAAGCGGTGCGCTTGACGGTGCCGGGTCGACGGTGCTCTCTCCCGTGTGGGCCCAGCTGGCCGCGTCCACCGATCCTCTGGCACAGGCGGTCGGATTGGGCGGCCAGATTCGTCTCGGCTCTTCTGCCGCGCTCGCGACGATTGCCGGGTTGAATCCCGCGAAATTTCCTTCGAACGCCCAGGATCGCATGAGCGCGTCGATCTGCGGCTACACCAACGCCAATCCCGGGTCGGTGAGCAGCTTAGGGCTGCTGACAAGATCCGGGTACAACAGTAACCTGCAGTTCTGCGCGATCCACGCTCTCCGGGAGATTCATACCAGGGAAGCTTTACCTTACCTCTCACAGTTTCTGGACAGTACTTCGGTGAGACTGCAGTATGAAGCGGTCGCCGGGATCGCATCCTTCGCTAACGGCCTGCCTGTTCAGACGGCGCAAAACACAGCAGACTTGACCCTGATGACAGTGCCGGCGAATGCGTCGTTCGCAACGGCCGACACGCGAACGAATTTCCCGAATCGGAGGACGTTCGCAACCCAGCCACAAATGTATATTTCCTTCTGGAAGAACTGGCTGGCTGCCCATACGGCGAATTGATCGGGAAGAAGTTCTGCGCCCTGCCGATCGATGCCACGCCGGGTTTTGCGAAGGTCAGGCGTAATAGCGTCAAAAACATATATTACTGTTGAAAGCGGAGCGTCCGGCGTGGCGATGGCCTCTCTGAATACAATACGATCATCATGCCATTTGACTTAGCCAATCTGATCGCCATCGACACGCACGTTCATATTGAATCCGACGCGGAAGAAAATGCCGCGGACCAGGCCGCCCGCAAATACTTCGGCGACACGGGCGTCGCGAGGGGCCGGAACGAACTTGCCGAATATTACCGGTCGCGAAAGATCGGATGCATTGTCTTTTCGGTGGACGAGCGTCTCACCGGCAGGCCGCAGGTTTCAAACGACATTGTGGCGGACTTCGCGGATGAGAACAGCGACATCGTTATGGCGTTCGCCAGCGTGGATCCGACGCGTGGCGCCGAAGCGGTGACAGAGGCCCGGCGGCTGGTAAAGCGGGGCGTGAAGGGCTTCAAGCTGCATCCTCCGCTGCAGCAGTTTCATGCGAACGACCGGATCGCTTATCCGTTCTACGAAGTGATGAACGAGGCGCGGATGCCGGTGATCTTTCACACGGGACACAGCGGGATCGGCACGGGAATGCCGGGCGGCGGCGGTATCCGGTTGAAGTATGGGAACCCGATGGATGTCGACGATGTGGCGGTGGATTTCCCGGACATGAAGATCATCATGGCGCACCCTTCATTCCCGTGGCAGGACGAAGCCATCTCGGTGTGCCTGCACAAGCCGAATGTCTATATCGACCTGTCAGGCTGGTCTCCGAAATACTTCTCGCCGGTGCTGCTGCAGTACGCGAATACCCTATTGAAGAAGAAGATGCTGTTCGGGTCGGACTTCCCTCTGATCACGCCGGATCGATGGCTGGCCGATTTCGAAAAGATCTCCGTCAAGGATGAAGTACGGCCTTTGATTCTCAAGGAAAACGCCATCCGGTTGTTCGGACTCTCCTGATATAATTCCCGGCCAGGATGCCTTCCGCAAACCTCAAAAATCGCCGCCGGTTCCTAAAGTATCTTGCGGCGAGCCCGCTGGCGGCTCTGCCGGCCGCGGCATGGCAGACGAACTCGGCATGGCAGACAAATTCCTCGATATTCGCGGGCCCGCCGCTCACCAGCCCCAAAGACGCTTTCAGCGTAATGGATTTTGAAGACGCGGCGCGGCGCGCGCTCCCGCTGGCGCATTTCGGCTACATGGAGTCCGGCGTGGATGACGACCTGACGCTCCGTGCCAACCGGGAAGGCTTCCAGCATATTGAACTGCGGCCGCGGAAGCTGATCGACGTGAGCCAGGTGGACACGAAGGTCGAGCTGTTCGGCACGGTCTGGGATTCGCCGATCTTCATCTGCCCCACGGGCGCGCAAAGGATGTTTCATCCGGATGCCGAAATGGCGGTGGCGCGCGCGACGAAGGCGAAGGGAACGCTGCAAATTTTATCCACGGTCACTTCCAATCCGGTGGAGGCCGTCATGAAAGCCCGGGGCGGCCCGATCTGGTTTCAGCTCTATGCGCCTGCCCGCTGGGACCAGGTGGAACACATCGTGAAACGTGTGGAAGCAGCAGGCTGCCCGGCACTGGCGTTGACCGTGGACCTTCTGGCCGGGCGAAACACCGAAACCTACCGCCGCGCCCGCCGCGCGGACACGCGGCAATGCTCGGAGTGCCACGACGGCGAACCTGGTGGATCGCTCGAGGGCCGGCCGATGTTCGAAGGGCTCGACATGACCGGCTTCAGGATGAACAGCCCGTCCACGACCTGGGACCTGGTGGATCGCCTGAAGAAAGCCACAAAGATGAAGGTCCTGATCAAAGGCCTTGAGGTGCGCGAGGACGCTCAGTTGGCGGTGGAGCACGGGGCTGACGGCATTGTGGTTTCGAACCACGGCGGCAGATCGACCGAGAGCGGGAGGGCCACGATCGAGTCGTTGCCGGAAGTAGTGGCGGCGGTGAAGGGACGCATTCCGGTGCTGGTGGATGGCGGCTTCCGGCGAGGCACGGACGTGGTCAAGGCTCTGGCTCTGGGCGCGCGTGCGGTGGGGATCGGCCGCCCGTATCTCTGGGGTCTGAGTGCGTTCGGGCAACCTGGAGTGGAGCGCGTGATCGATATCATGCGCGGCGAACTGGAACTGACGATGAGGCAATGCGGGGCCACGTCTCTGGCGAAGATCGGGAAATCGACTATTGCCATGAAGCCGGTTTGAAGGCGTCTGCGATGGCGAAACCGGGAAAGCTTTTGCCGCGATCGCCGGCGTTGGCACGGCAGAGGCGAATGCGATCGCCCGGCAAGCCGATCGCGCGTTTGACATAGGTCCGATGAGTATCTTCGGGATAGCGGAAGACAACAATGTCACCGTGCTGAACGTCCCGGTAAGGCGTCGGGCAAAGTCCCGGCACGCCCGGTTTGGCATACGCCATTTAAAATCCGCTACAGAGATAATAGGGCGGCATGGATATTCTGTCAAGACCGGCGATCTTATGCCGCAATCTTACCCGCCGCTTCGGGGATTTCACCGCGGTAGACGATATGACCTTTGAAGTGGCCGCGGGCGCCATCTGCGCCTTTCTCGGTCCCAACGGAGCGGGCAAGTCAACCACTCTTAAAATGCTTACGGGTTTGCTTCCGCCATCGAGCGGCGAGGTCGAGGTATGCGGACTCGACGCGAAGTCCCAGCCGGTCGAGTTGAAACGCAGGATCGGAGTTCTTCCGGAAGATTTCGGGCTGTTCGACGACCTGACCGTGGGGGAACATCTGTCGCTGATCGGCGATGTTTACGGTTTGGGAAAAACGCTGACGCGGGCGCGCACCGATCAACTGCTGCGCGTACTGAACCTCGAACACGGACGCGACACCTTCGCGGGATCGTGCTCCCATGGCATGCGCAAGAAAACTTCTCTTGCCATGGCATTGCTGCCCAATCCGGAAGTGCTTTTTCTGGACGAACCGTTCGAAGCGATCGATCCGGTAACGTCGAAAATCATGCGCGATCTGCTGCAGGCGATCGCGGGCCGCGGCATTACCGTGTTCTTTACATCGCATGTGCTGTCTGCCGTAGAGCAGATCGCGACGCAACTGATCATGATCCGCAAAGGACGAGTGGTCTGGAATACTCCGGCCGCGGAAGTGCCGGTGGCGCTCGAACAGCACTATTTCGACCTGGTGGAAACGCCTGTAGCGGAGGACATCGAATGGCTCGGCTCGCCGCGATCCTGAAGGCGCTCGGCCGGGCGCTCGGCCGGGATCAGAAATCCATCTGGTCGCTGGCAGGCAATAACTTCTTCATCGTCTCGGCGATCGTGCTACAGGACGCCGGAACGTTTATTTACCTGATTATCGGACTGGTGATCCTGCTCCCGCTGAGTACCGACCCGTTGCGGAAAATCCCGGCATCGCGCCTGCGCCTCTGGCCGCTCGACCGCCGCGAACGCTGGATTCTGCGCGCGGTAAGCCCATGGATCAATCCGATGACGTGGGCCATCGCGGCGCTGGCGATCTGGATGGCGCACGGCAAGGTTACGGTGGGATTGTGGGGTCTGGCGGCGGGTCTGGTTGCATCGGGATTCGTTTTATCTTCATTGAAGATCACGCGGGGAAATGGTTTATGGCGCCGGATTCCCCATTTTCCTGGCCCGCTGAATCAGCTGATCCGCAAGAACCTGCGGGCGATTCTCTGCACCCTGGATCTGTATTGCGCGCTGCTGCTGAGCGTGAGTACGCTGGCATTTCGCATTGCGCTGCCAGCTTTACCGCGTGAAGCGTTTCTGGTCCTTACGCTGCTGGTGACGGTTGCGTTGTCGAGTTATGCGCAATGCCTGTTCGGACTGGACGGCAAGGGCGGTTTGTCGCGCTACCGCCTGCTCCCGTTGCCTGGCTGGCAAGTGCTGGCGGCCAAGGACGCTGCGTTCCTGCTGGTGGCGATCCCGCTCACTCTCCCGCTGGCGCCGCTCACGGGAATTGGCGCGGCACTGATGGCTTTGGCCATCGGACACCGGAATTCGGTGAACGCTCCACGCCCTCAGGTGCGGTGGCGCTTTTCCACGGGAGCCGCATTTTTGCCGCGTGGGCTGGCGCAGGTCGCCGCAATGGCAGTAGTGGCGTCGTGGATCTTTTATTACAGCGCGCTGTTTCTGATTCCTTGTGCCGCAGCCTGCGCGGGTTCGATATGGTGGTACGGCCGGTCCATCGAGCGCATGCTCAAGGACGGATAAGGAGACGCGCGCAGCCCTGTTTCAGAGGGGTGTATACTAAGCTCGCTGTTTCGAAGGTACGTTATCCCGCCGCTTTGAATGGCCAGTGAAATCAAGCTCAAGGTAAACGACCGGCCGTGGATCGTTACCGCCGCTCCGGATACACCTCTGCTCTATGTCCTCTTGAACGAATTACAGCTGCAAGGCCCGCGATTCGGATGCGGGCTCGCCCAATGCGGCTCGTGCTCCGTGTTGGTGAACGGCGTCGAAATCCGCTCTTGCGTGACGCCGGTTTCCGCGGTCCAGGGGAAAGCCATCACCACGCTCGAAGGTCTTCCCGCATGGTACGCCGCGCGGAAGAAGCTGAGGGCGGCGCCCGCGCTGCATCCCGTGCAACAGGCCATGCTTGACGAACAGGCCGTGCAGTGCGGTTACTGCTATAACGGCATGATCGTGAAGGCTTGCGAGTTGTTATCGAAAACGCCGCGGCCGACTGAAGCACAGATCCGAACGGCAATGAACGGGCACCTGTGCCGCTGCGGCACTTATCCCCGCATCATTCTGGCGGTGCAGCGAGCCTCCCGGGAGATGGCCAAAGCATGACGCTCCGCCGGGACTTTCTCAAGGCTGGCGGCGCGCTCGTCATCGGCTTCCCTCTGCGTAACCTGCTGTTCGGGCAGAGGGGAAGCGTGGCCGGTCCGCCCGATGCCAAACAGGTCGACACCTGGCTGGCCATCCACGCCGACAATACCGCGACCGTTTACATAGGTTTCGCCGAACTGGGCCAGGGGAATTCGACAGCGTTGTTGCAAGTCGCGGCGGAAGAGCTGGACTTCGACATGAGCCAGCTCAAGACCGTGCGCCTCGATACGAACATCACGCCGAATCAGGGCGGAACGTATTCGAGCGCATCCATTCAACGGGGTGGGCCGCAGGTGCGCACGGCGGCGGCCGAGGCCCGGCAAGCCCTGCTGCGGATTGCGTCGAAGAAGCTGAGCGCGCCGGTGGAGAGCCTCACGGTAGCGAGGGGAATCGTCTCCGCGCCGGGTGGCGCCACGGTGACATACGGCGAACTGGTGGGCGATAAACCGTTTCACCTCGCGTTCACGGGCACGGCTCCCGTCAAATCCACCGCAACTTACAAAATTGTCGGGACGGCGGTTCCGCGCAACGATCTGCCGGATAAAGTCAGCGGCAAATATGTCTACATGCAGCACGCGCGCGTGCCGGACATGCTGCACGGGCGCGTGGTGCGGCCGCGCGGTCAGGGCGCTTATGGCGCGGGCGCGAAAGTCATCGGGCTGGACGAAGCCTCCATCGCCGGCATTCCGGGTGCGAGGGTGCTGCGCAGGGGCGATTTCATCGGCGTGGTTTCTCCGAACGAGTGGGACGCCGTGCGCGCGGCCCGGCAATTGAAAGTGAAGTGGGACGAGGCGCCCACGCTCACCGGCGGCGACGGCATGTTCGATGCCATGCGCGCCGCCAGAACTGACGACCGGATCGTGCTGGAACGCGGCAACGCGGCTGACGCCATCGGAGCCGCCCCCTATAAGGTTTCGCACGTTTGCCATGCGCCTTATCAATCGCACGCGCCGTTCGCCCCTAACTGTGCGGTGGCCGATGTGAAACCGGATTCGGCGCTCACAATGTGTTCCACGCAGGATGTTTATGGCACTCGCGCGACACTTGCGCGGGTGCTGGGGCTGAAGCCGGAACAGGTGCGCGTGCAGTATTACGAAGGGTCGGGCACTTATGGCCACAGCTGCTACGACGATGTGGCGCAGGCCGCCTCGCTGCTCTCTCAGCTGGCCGGCAAGCCGGTCCGCCTGCAGTTCATGCGCTGGGATGAGCACGGCTGGGACAACTACGGTCCCGCGCATGTGGGCGAAGTGCGCGCCTCCGCCAGCGCCGAGGGAAAGATCACCGGATATGAGTACGAGGGCTGGCAGCATCACTGGAGCGCCATCGAGACGAGCGAGCAGCTGGCGCTCGGGAAACCCGCCGCCGAATGGCCGCCGGCGAGCGCGCAACAGGTGAACCCGCGGTGCTGCGGCGGGATGTACGACATTCCGAACGTGCGCCTTGTGAACCACCATGTGGACGGGCTGGGGTGGTTGAAGGCCGCCTGGCTGCGTTCGCCGCTCGATCTTTCGTTTTCGTTCACCTCCGAGCAGGCCATCGATCAACTGGCGTTCCTGTTAAAACTCGATCCGTATGAGTTCCGTCGGCGGAATATCAAAGATGAACGTTGGCTGGGAGTGCTGGACGCAGCCGCAAAAGCCGCGAACTGGGCGCCCCGGCCGGCGGCCGTGAAGCTGTCGCGGGCGAAGACGGTGACGGGCAGGGGGATCGGGATGGGCACGCATCTCGCGTCCTATGGCGCGGCCGTGGCGGAAATCGAGATCGACAGAGCGACCGGGAAGGTGGCGGCAAAGCACCTGTATGGCGCGATCGACGCCGGTCTGGTGGTGAATCCGGGCAATGTGGAGAGCCAGATCGGCGGGCAACTGGTGCAGGCCGCGAGCCGGATGTTCAAAGAGGAAGTGACGTTCTCGAAGACCCATGTCACGAGCCTCGACTGGGCCAGCTACCCGGTTCTGCGTTTCGAAGAGTGCCCGCGGGTAACGCCGGTGGTGGTGCAGAGGCTGAACGAGCGCTCTTCGGGCGCGGGCGAAGAAGTGATGGCGGCGGCCGCGGGCGCCATCGCGAACGCTTTCTTCGACGCCACGGGGGTGCGGATGACGGAATTCCCGATGACGCCGAAGCGCGTGCTGGCGGCGCTCGCCCGCGGGTAGTGGCCGCGCGAGGCGTTCCGGATGAGCCTATAATCGAAACAGCGGGTTTAACGATCGGAAAACGGGGTGGAGCAACGCACCGTTTTCGCGGTCTGCCGCGTCACCAACAATTATGAGCAGCCGCACGAAATTCGTCGTCGTGATGTCATCCACCTGCCTGGTCGCTTTACTGCTGCTCGGCGCGGTCGTGAGCAAGGGAGCGCCCGCCGAGGGCGAGTCTCCCGCCGTGGTGGCGGATAACAACGTTTACAAGCACCTGGAAGTTTATTCCGAAGTCCTCTCGCGGATCAAGAGCGAGTATGTGGAAGAACCGAACATGAGCAGCGTCACTTTGGGCGCGATGAACGGCCTGCTTGAATCCATCGACCCATATGCCAGCTATCTCAACGCGGAGCAGTACAAGGAATACCTGAAGAATTACGACACTTATCGCGGCAGTCTCGGCATGGTGCTGGCCAAGAAGTTCGGCTACGTGACGGTGGTTTCAGTAGTTCCGGGTTCTCCCGCGGCGAAGGTGGGGCTGACGACCGGTGACATGCTGGAATCCATCAAAGGCATCGCGACTCGCGACATGCCGCTTGCTTACGCGCAGCTTCTGCTGAAGGGCCAGCCCGGCTCCACGGTCGAAATGTCGGTGCTGCGCCGCAAACCCGAGCCCCAGAAATTGACGCTGACGCGCGAGGTTGTGGTCTTCCCTCCAGTCGAATCGAAGCTGCTGCCGGATGCCATCGGCTATATCAAGATCCCGTCGATGTCGCACGGCGACGTGAAAGAGGTTGCCGCGGCTGTGGCCAGTCTGGAGAAGCAGGGAGCGAAGAAACTGATTCTCGACGTGCGCTATTCCGCGTCGGGCACTCCGGAAGACGGTATCGATCTGGCGAACCTGTTTCTCAACAAAGGCCTGATCACCTACACGCAGGGACAGAAGTGGCCACGCAAGAACTTTGACGCGGACCCGAGCAAGGACATTACCTCGCTGCCTCTGATTGTGATGACGAATCATGGAACGGCGGGAGCGGCCGAACTGGCCGCCGGTGCGTTGCAGGGCGACAAACGGGCATCTCTGGTGGGCGAACGAACTTACGGCGACGCCTCGGTGCTGCGCCCGATTTCGATGGACGATGGCAGTGCGATCATTCTCTCGGTCGCGAAATACTACACGCCCGACGGCAAATCGATACAGGATAACGGCGTTACGCCCGGTGAGATCGTCATCGAACCCGACCCCACGACGGACGACGGTCCGGACCCGTCCCAGGCGAGCCCGTCCGTGGCTGCACCGTTACGTCCCGTTTCCCGCCTGCCCGACGGTTCGAAAGCACAGGCGAACCCGGATGCGGACAAGAGTCCGGTTGACGATCCGATCCTGCAAAAGGCCATTCAGCTGGCCCAGTCGAAATAAACCGGCTCC
>Ga0207933_1000969_pt1 | contig 24324 bp, 25 predicted proteins | sample NGESurdeep092012_4_FD_184488 | JGI IMG/M metagenome (GOLD analysis project Ga0207933, IMG submission 184488) | Arctic peat soil microbial communities from Barrow, Alaska - NGEE Surface sample F53-3 deep-092012 (SPAdes) | ecosystem: Environmental > Terrestrial > Soil > Wetlands > Peat ... | reverse complement strand
ATGCCGTGGGCTATGTGTACACTCTCCCCACGCCTATCCTCTTTGCTCATGCACACGCCTATGGCATGGATTTCTCCATCTCGCATATACAGCCTAGCGTCTTCGAAACCGATATTCTGGATAAATGGGTGAATTTCCCCAGAATACTCCAGTTTACGCAGTCCTTTAGCCTTAAGGGTTTTAGGGTCGAGTTCGCCAAAAATAATATCTGTATGAAGTTTGCCAAGAATACGTGCCTTGCTGCCGTGTTCGTCCCGTGTCCAGGTTGATGAGCGTATTGCGATCATAAGCTTGCCTTTATACCAGCAGATTGACGGATTATAGTATGGCTTTTTAGGATTGTTGTCAGGCAAAACAACCGTTTCAGAGGGCAAAACTACTATATCTTCCTTCCAGCTTGTCATTGTAGTATGATTGTATTAAACGTAACCATGAAAGGCAAATTATATGAACTCAGAGCAGGTAGCCAATATTTTGGCATTTTATTCCTACTACCACCCCAAGGAAACGATAGATGAAATTGCTTTGGAGTTTAAGCTTCCAGCAGCTCTCATTATTAACGGTTTGTACTATGGAGAGCGCGAGGGACTTTTTACCGCTAAGAAAAAGGGTGCTCAATATAAAGAGATAGTCGTTCAGGCCGTACCAGACGATAATTCAGATTTTGGTAAGGACTTGGAGCGTGTTAAGGGCAATATTCTCGAAACTATTACCAACCTTAATTCTGATAAGGAGGATATAACCGATGACAACTTATTTATTTGGCTCGGAGTGCCATTTATAGTAGCTAAAGTAGCTTTGCGACTGCTTGTCAATGAGGGAAAATTAGTTGATTATCGTATTACAGACCCGAAAGATAAGAAAAGTAAATATCATTTTTATACTTTGGAAGAGAATAAGCATAAAATCTACGGTAGTAAACAATTCAAACGAGCGCCTAAAAAGAAAGACATAAAAACGAATGAGTCTCTATCACAAGGAAAGCGATAACGACCCTCTCTATAAGGCCCAACGTAAAACTTACCTAGATAGGTTTCGTTATTGCCGTATTTGTGATGATTGGGTTCCCAGAAAAGAGCGGTCTATAGACCATATTATTCCTATGTGGCGTTATGTTGGTAACTATTGGGATAAGTGGAACTGGCAAATGTTATGTCCTGTGTGTCATAATAGAAAGACAAAAATCGAAGGCAAGCCCTAGACAATCATTGCATAAGCATATTATGGGTGGTATTGTATTTGTATGAATACCTCTATGCCTACTCAGATGCGGTCCGCTATGATTTCATCGCCCAAAGGAATGTTTGGCGCTAAAACAAAAAAACCCGTTCTGAAAACTAAAAAGTGGACTGAGGCTAGTGATGATAAGTCCGACAAGACTCATGGCATTAAAGATGGTTCGCCCGCGGATATGAAATTAGATGCAAAACGTGGCCTCAAAGCCGATACTCTAGCATCATCTCTCGCAAAATTAAGAGGCGGTAAGTAATATGGCAAATCCGAATATTATTCCACTAGGCGCAGGTAGTTCTACACTACAAGCTCCTAACAACAACTTTGGACTTAATCAGTCTGGTACACCGTCTGTTTTGGGCACTTCTACTGTTGTGGCTCCTGCGCCCCCTGCGGTTACTGGTGTTAACTCTACTAGTAGTACTCCGGCTTCTACTCCAGTCTCTCAAGCAACTATCAACGCTATTATGCAGTCTATTGCCAATGAAGTTGCTACCAATCAGAATGCTTATAATAGTGCGGCTAGTGTTAATGCGACAAGTGATGCACAAGCTGGAATAGATCACACCAACCAAGTACAAGGCAATACTAGCAGTCGTGCTACTGCCGTCCAAAACGCAGAACAAGCTGCTGCACAGGGTAATCAGGGGCTTAAAGCTGTTTTAGCTAGTCTAGGTGCATTAAACGGTACCGGTCAGATATTAGCTGGTCGGGCAGTTGCTGACTCGGCCAATAACGATATTGGTACTTCCGATCAAACCTTCCAAAATAATGCTACAGCTATTCAAAATGCTCAAACTACCTATGATAACTCAGCACATGAACGTGACGCAGCTCTAAAAACTGCTCTTAGTGGCGATAACCAACAGGCTCAATCTACAGGCATACAAAATATTCTTAATGAGGCTAGAAGTCAAAACGATACTGCTACTTATAATAAGTTCTTGCCTCAGTTAGTACAGGCTACGGTTCCAACTCAAGCAATTCTGCCCTCCACCACCACTTATAACCCTGCATCAGTCAATTCATTTGCACCTACTAGTGGTCTAAATGTTACCGCAGCACCTGCTACTAATTCAGCTGCTGCATCAGCAGCATCAACTACACCAGTCAATTCAGCTTTGTATGTAAAAAAGACAAGTTAGGCGGGTAAGATGAGTTTATGGGGTTCCATCATCTCCGCAGTCGGGAACGCTGCCAACGATATATTCGGAGGCGGTAATAACTCTAGTGACCCTAATGACCCTACGAAAAAGAAGCAAAATAATGCTCCTGTAGTAAATCAAAAGGTTAATTTACCTACTGCCCTAAAAGCACCTGGTTCTACAAGCCAAACACAGACTCCAACTTTCAATATTCAGCCTATTGATAATTCTAATTTAACAGCCCAACCTGTAACGCCTCCTCCTGTTGCTCCGCATCCTTCGTTATGGGGGAGTTTATTGCATGGGGCTCAGGATATTAGCCATGCTGTAACGGCTCCTGCTGCGGCTGTAGTTAATGATATAGGCAATGCCGTAAGCGCTATTCCAGGTGGTAGCTCTTTAATTAGTGCGGATAAGGGTATTGGGTTAGCAGGTGCTCGTACTGCTGAGGGATTTGTTCAAGGAATTCCTCAGTTAGCCGATTTAGCGACTCATGGTGTTAATAAAGTTATTGGTGGTGTTACGGGCGCGGATATGGGTGCTACAAATCGAACCGCAGACGCAACCGCTAATACTATAGAAGCTCCTATCAAGGCATTAGCTATCAAAACAGATCAAGCGACTCAAAATATTGGTCAAGTAGGCCAAGACCTATATAAGCCAGCTCAAATTGCAATGAATGTTGGCACTATCGTGCCTGCTGCGACTGAACTAGCCACTAAATTGCCTGTTGTTGGTGATGCTGCGGAATCATTATTATCTAAAGTTCCTGGTATTTCAGTCGGCAAAGTTGCTGAGGATACAGCTCCTACAGCTACAGAAAATATCCCCCCAGAAACAGGCACTAAGCCTATTGAAACCAAACCCACCAATGCACCCTCTGGCGAAACAGCTGAACCTACCCCAACTCCAACTGCTTCTGAGAGTGGGGTTAAGCCAGTTGCTACCCCCACCACACCCACTCCAACTCCTCAACCTGTTCACATTATGCCTGATGGCTCAACTGCAACTCCATTGACTACACAGGAGGAAATCGCAAAATTATCTGCCACGCCAGCTGACGTAGCTGCTGAACAAGCTGCCGCTCAAAATGCAGTAAACCAAACCGCTGAAACCGTACCCAAGCCAGTACCAGCCCCAGAAGCAACAGCCCCTAATGTTACTCCCACTGAAGCAGCTAGTGAGAGTGCTGCAGCTTCTCCTCAGCAACAAGTAGTCAATGAGGCTCCTAATATTGAGAAAAATGGGGACTTACAAAACGCTACTGCCTATACACAGCACTTATTAAAAAATGGCAGGGATTATGGTGGTAGTGACTTGCAACAGACGCTGGACTTAGCTAATTCTCACCTTAACTCTAACAGTACTGTTGCGAAAATTTTGAACAGTAGACTAGGTGATACGCTTACTGATAGTGAGGCTAAAAATGTTAGGAATGCTATAGAATCTGGCAGCGCCAATGGGCTAAATGATAAAGAGGGTGTAGCCTATAAGGCGATTCAGGAACATATTGAGAATCCGTCAAATACTGTCCGTACTAATCTAAACAGTGAGTTTCAGCCAGTAGAGAATCACTTTCCACAAGTTGGTGAGACTTCTGTTAGGAGTGCAGCTAAGGGCGCATCTACGGCTAGGGGTGTTAATAGTAAAATCAATACTTTTGATGATTTATTAAACCGAGACTCTAAGTTTTCCCAGAATAGTACACTAGGCAAGTTTACCGATAAAAGTGGTAACACTACACTTGGTAATGCTCCAGACCTGGGACTAACTGCTAAAAAAGATGGTACATTCGTAGATAAGGCTGGCAAGGTTTATAACTATTCTAGGGCTACTAGTCAAGAGCTAGAGAACTCTGGTGTTAAACTCCAGGCTCCGAAAGATGCTCTGGCTGCCTATACTAGAGATACCTTAAACCTGAAAACTCGTGCAGATGCGGCTGACCATTTGATTAAAAATGCAGATGATTTAGGGTTATCTGAAAACCAAGTTCCAGGTAAGACTACCCCAGTTACTATAAAAGGCTCAGATGGTGAGGATAAAACATTCTTTACTGATAAAAAGACCGCAAAAGATATTCAAGACTCAGGGATTATAGGTAATTCTGGTGGAGATACTAATCTGGGAACTAAAGCCTGGAATACTGCTAGTTCTGGGGTAGCTCAGGCTACGGTTATGAACCCAACTGTACATACTGCTAACTTAGGCGCTAATGCCTTTATTGGGGCTGGCCCAGGTGCTTTAACAAAGGCAGTTCAACCTTTAGATGATGTTGGTAAGCTTAGAATGTCGGATGCAGGTGTACATTTCCCTACTTATGGTAAGGATAATGTTAATGCGCTATCTAAACTGACTCATGGAGGATCTAAGGTTAATGAGCAGGCGATGGCATTTTCTGATGAGCATATTCGTGCTGGTATGTTTAAGGAGCTAACAGAGAATAAAGGCTTGAGTGATAAACAGGCGGCTCAGAGAGTTAATGATTATCTAGGCGGTAGAAGCGTTTATAACAAAGGTGGCGCTCAGTTAGGCATATTTTGGAAGTATTTTGTTAGGCAGAATGTTAATGCTGTTCGTATTCTAGTGGAAGCAGCTAAGGGGCATCCTCAGGCACTTATAAATGCAGGTATCGCGGCAGGTGCAACATATGGAGCTGACAAAGCCCATCAAGCTATTACGGGTAATCAGGGTGCTAGTGTTCATGCTCCTGGCATAGTAGGCATTGCTAATGATTATCTTAAAAGTGGTGAGGCTTTAGCGCAGGGGCATTTCAGAGATGCTGTTAGCCCTATTCTTAATCATGTTAATCCTTTGATTAACGAGATAGCGAAGCAGAGTTTAGGGGTTGATAACTATGGCAATAAGTTCAAGAATGGTGCAGCACGAGTTGATGATGCGCTTGGAATGACTCCTGTAACAAATATGGCTAATAATAACGGCCATTCTGTAGCAGAAAAGGTTGGTAACACCTTTGGTCTTTACGAGCCTCATATCAAGGGTGATATGGCTACCAATAATCCTAACTTAGCCCCAATACTCAATGTCAAAGGTGCTCAAAATGGTGGTACGGTAGCATTTCCTAAAGATTTTTCAGGCGAACAAGAGAATAAAGCCTACAATGACTCTTTGGGAACTAGTGGGGCAAATTATTCTACTAAGGGTGCTGCTTCTTTTGCTAACCAAACTCAGAGCCAGCAACAGGCCACAACTAATGCCACAAAGGTACTTAAAACTCTGGGTGTTACTAATGCGTCTGAGATACAGGCTTATTCTAAGCTCTCAGGTAGTGACCAAAAGAATTACCAAACAGCTGCCCAGCAGGTTCTTAAAGCAGGTAATAGCGTATCAAGTACTTCTGTCCAAGATCAACTGATTAAGAATGGTCATTTAGCACAGGCAGCTGCTATGGATACGGGTATTCCTACCAATCTTTCTCAAAATGATAAGAATACTCTTGAAACTTATGCTAGGGGTGGAAGCACAGGTCAAAAGAACGTATGGCTACAGGATAACAACAATGCCAACAACTATTACAATGCTGTAATTAACCAGAAACAGGCGCAAAAGGCTTTAACTACCAATGATACTGACATGGGTGCTACTTATAGTGGTTCAGGCGGTAGTCTATATGTTAAAGCAGCGGTAGCTAAGACCAATCAACAAAACAATGTACCGCAGAGCCTAGTAGAACTGTATAAAAATACAACCAAAACTGAGTACGGCAATATGAGTGGTACACAGAAAACTCAACTTACCCAGTACGCTCAACAACTTAACACTAATGGTGTTACTGACAAGTTTGGCATAGCTACTGGTACGTCTTCGGGGAGTTCATCATCTAAGAATAATCTCCCTAGCGGTAATGCAGTTGTTATGCCTGGGAAATCAGCAGGGATTACGGCTGGTACGGTTAAGTATGTTGCACCTACGTTAGCTAAGGCTACGGTTGGAACTTCTAAAAACGACAATCCATTCATTCGTAGCGTAAGCGCCACAAAAGGGGTAAAATAGGAATATCATGAATCCCTTAACTGCCGTAACAAACTTAGCACAAGCCATATACTTACAGACACATGGTATTACTAATGATGTGACGGGAAGTGATTTAACTGATTTCCTTAATCAGACTATTGTTTGGGTTAACATGTTTACCTCCGAACTAGAACTTAAAGCTGACTGGAAATATCTCAGAATCAATAATAACCAATTAGGAATTGTTGGAGCTACTGCACAGACTTACCAATTAGACAGTTCTATCCGTAAACCTATTTATCATCCTCAACGCAAACTTACTATCCAGCAAGCTGGTGTGGTTGTGTCTACATGGACACTAGTAGACCCTGACCAGATTCAGACGCTACAGGACACTCCTCCCTCTGTAGATGCTTCCTTTCCTCAATACGCTATGGTGGATAATGGCGTACTAACATTATCTCGTGCTCCCAAGGATTACGAGGTTGGGGGTAAGATAATAGCTGATACTATGCAATGGATACCTCAGTTATCTCTTACTAATGTTACAGTTCTTCAGATCGTAACCCCTCCTAAAATCTTAGTTTTAGGCGTAGCTAAGGATAGTTTACCTCCTGATTTGGTTCGTGGAGGGTTAGCTACTCTTATAGAAACTCGTTATAAAGATTTGTTAGCTGATGCCATAAAGGATAATGGTGGCACTTCTATGGATGATGAGTCTATGCCTGATGATCTAAGTTTTGTAGGGGGGAATTACCTAAATGGCTAAACCAGGCGGCTCGATATATGGTAATGTGGTTTCGTCACCTATTGTTAGTTTTAATGGTGGCCTAGATACTCGTTTACCTGAAAATGCCGCTCCTAATACGTTTTCTGAAGGTCTAAATGTCTCAGTCACCACACAAGGTCTTTTAACTTTCAGGCCAGGGCTTAAAGCATGGCTTCCCGATGCTGTAGGTATCATTTATCAAGTTTATCCCGCTTATTATAACGGTCAAACATACTATTTTATATGTGATGATGACCTAGTTAAGTATTGTCAGGAAGGTGATGTTGAATGGACAATCTGTGGTGGTGCTAATTCAGTTACTACGGGAGCTGGTATCAGATACCAATTTATTCATGCCGAGAATAAGTTATATATAGCAAATGGTCACGATAACAGTAGGTATATTGACCTTATAACTATGGATATGGTGCTTTTTGAACCAGTAGTTGACCCTACTAACGCTCCTACGGCAGCTGCTTTCGGCTCAGGGCTAAGTTATGCTACATCTACAGGCTCAGGTACTCCTTATCCAGTTTATTACTCGATTACTTTTAACGGTACTATCGGACAGACTGTAAATAGTCCTATTTTAACTGGGTGGGTATCTATAGATAGGACAGATTGGACGGGAGCTAATACTTATGGGCTAACTATTACTCGCAATAATACTACTCCAGCTAATGCTACAAGCTGGAATTTATGGATGGCTAGTGCATCTAGTACCGGTTCTATCAACAATGACCAAATGCTTTTATTGGCATCTGGTCTAGACATCAATACTACGACATTCAATGATGATGGCACACTTCAGCCTGACCTTAATCATGGTACAGCTCCTAACGACAACTCTACCGAGGGTTTTGCTGCGACTTATGGAACTGAAATTGATGGTCGTGTGTTCCTATGGGGAATTGTAGGCGATGAATACTCGGTTAGGATTGGTGGCGACCCAGGCAATGCCTTTGATTTCACGCCTACTAATGGTGGTTATGAATTGACTATGAATAAGGGAACTAACTATTTCCCTACTAATTTAGTATCATTCCGTAATTCTCAAGGTATTCCAAGCCTTACTATGCTTTATTCCAACATGCAAGGTACATCTAAACAGGCAGTCCTTGAACAGTCTACAGTTAATTATGGTAATTTCTCGTTTGTGGCATGGGGTGCAACCGATCAGGGGCGTAACGTGCCAGCTGGAGCCAGTCCGTATGGGGTGTTTGCATATAATAATAGCCTTTATTTCCCGACTAATAGCGCGGTCATGGAACTTACAACCCGTCCTACTACTCTTAATGTATTATCTGTTAATAACATATCCATACCGATTGCGAATTTGTATCAATCTATAAATGCTGACCAATTGCCTAATATAGTGGGCGCGGGTATTGATGACCGTATGTACTTCTCGTGTGCCGTAAACGGCTTTGACCACAATAATATCATTTTGATTTATGACTACACCGATTCTAATAATCCTCGTTGGTATCCTTGGAACATTACTCAACAATGGTTTGGTATTATTAGCCCACCTAAAGATAAGGTTTTCTTGTATGTAACCCAGGATAATCATATTTTCAAGCTTGAACAGGGATTTGTCGCACAAGATGAAGATTCCAGTGGTACTTCTACACCTTTTGCTTTTGGTGCTACAGGTCCATTAACAGGCTCAAACCAAGACCATAGCGCCTATCTAGCTTTAGTTCAAGCAGTATTTTACTTGATAAATGTTGTGGGGGATATACAGGTAACAGTTAGCTTTAGCACAGCGGCTCCAAGTGGGTTAGTAAAATATAGAAGTCGTACTAAAACCGTTAATGGACCATCGTATGTAGTTACTACTGACGGTAACTGGTCTGACTATTCATACCAATTCTTACCTGCAGAGGAACCTTTATTGGCGTGGGGCGAGAACCCAGTATTTAACACATCTGAGGGACAGCAGCCAGCGGCAAACTATAGGCCGCCAATTCCAGTCAACCAGGTGATCAATGAGGCTCAATGGAGTTTCTTGTCAGATGCCAATAATATATGTAGTGCAACACTTCGAAGTATATCTTACGAAGGTGTAAATATCGGACCTAAGGCAGATATTCAATAGAAAGAGTGATATAGTATAAGCATTATGGCAAAGAAACCAACAACTCCAGATACTGACACTGACCTTACAGATGCTAGTGATTTATTGGATGAATGGCTTTTAGATTCACAGTGGCGTTATAACTTCACTATAGACTACCTGACTTTAGCTAACTTAGTGGGTGGCGTGGCTATGAACAACGTCAAAAATGCTCCTAGAGTGGGTGATACTCGTCTAGGTAATGATGTCAAGCAGCTCCCTAGGGCTTCCATACAGCAAATTCCCACCTTTGGTGTTCCTGTTAACGGTACTCGACAGAGTATTAAGAGTGCGATATGTGAGTATGTTGTACGCCGTGAGATATTGAACCAAGACCAACAGGGAGTTGGCATTTTGGCGACAGTACAACTAGTAGCCGAGAGTGCGCTTACTTATGGCTGGCAGTCTACTATGGCTCAACTATTCACTCAAGGTCGCATGACTACTGATATGACCTTTGTGCATTATTCTGATATAGCTATTGAACGTGGGGTACTTGATTTTGCTAAGAGTGATTATTTCTATGTGCGTACTCGTATTTCTAAAAACAAACTCAAGAAAATGATTGCACGAGCTAAAAAGAACAAAAAAACCTCTTGGAATGTAGACGCTCTACAAAAGATGTATGATGATGGTCCGATGGCTTATGCTTATAGCATTAGAGATAGTTCCGTACCTCAGTTTAACCAGTTAATAAACAGTTCTAATAACATGTATAACTTCATAACTCGTTATGGGACTGGTCCTTTTTACGATATAGATGTTTTCAGCCCTAACTCAGATGAGGTTTTACGACACACTACTTCTCGTAGTAAGTTCGGTTATAACAGGGTTACAGCATTAGTTCTTGACCCTAATCCTATTTCCCCGTTTGGTCTTAGTCGTGTACGCCTAGCTAGTCCGGCAGCTAACTTCAATAACATCTATCTACAAAGCGTAGCTAAGATGCTACTGTTAAACGCCGATGCCCCTGTAGAAGTACGTGGTCAGTACCTAGCTCCGGTGCGACTGCAACGTGGTGCTAAGTGGGAAACACTAGACCCTCAAGCTAAAGTAACTATTCAAGAGTTATCTAATTCCACGCTTGAGCAATTTGAGAGTGTTTTAAGCTATACCGAGAGCCAAGTAGATAGTGTTATGGGTGTAAGTGCTGCAACTGCCACTGGAGCTAGTTCAGCTTATATCAACACCGTACAGGCACAAGCTCAACAGGCTTCTCAAGATAGTCAGACTACCCAGTTTACTAACGCTTTAGAAAATTACCTGAGACAGTATGTGCTTACGGCTCTTGACTTATATATTAGTGAGCAGCAAGGTGAAGGTACGATTATTATTGATGACCAGTGTAAGAATATTATCAATGGTATCCAGGCTGGTACTGTTGGCCCAGACAATGAATACGCTCTTAACTGGGACGATTTCTATGAGGCTATCCAGACCTGGACTGTAGATATTGACCTATCTATGGGTAAGAAACAAGAAAACCAGCAAGAAGTTCAGACGTTACAAGACGAGTTGACTGTTCTCCGCCAGACATCTAACCCTAATGACCCAGTGGCTCAGGACAACGCTAATAAGCTTGAGCAAGTTCTATTGCAAAAGACGGCTCCAGAAATTAGCAATATGGCTAGTCCACCCAGTTTTGCACAGCCTACCGCCCCTGGTCAGGTGCCTCCACAAGCTCCGCAACAACAATAATAGTTGACACTGGTTATGTTTGTGCTACTATTTTTGTAAGGACATATAAATTTATGGACGATAACGAAGGTTTAGATTACGTATCATCGGTTGATCCTTTCAAACCTGAAAAGAACGACCCATCTGTTGATGCGCCTGACGAAAAAGCACTTGTGAGACTTGTGCGTGTGGTGGACGGGCAAATTAAGTTATATCATACCATATCTGGTATGAAACGATTTGATACCTCAAAGTTTACTGCCGAAGAGCGTGAAGCTATGTGTGCTCAGTTTGTGCAACTTTTATCCAGTCTTAAACAATCAATGAATAACGCCATAGATGGTGTAAGAGAGAAACAAAATGGATGACGACAATGATATAGCTTCATTGGCTAATTCTTTACTTGGTAAAGAGGAGGAAAAGAAACCTGATGAAAAACCTGCTGAGGAAGATAATAAGCCAGCTGAGGACGACAAGCCAGAGGACAATAAACCTGCTGAAGATGATAAAAAACCTGAGGATAAGCCTGAAGATAAGTCAAAAACAGATATCGAAGACAAGGAAGAAAAGAAGCCCGAAGATACCAAGCCAGCAGACAAGCCTGCCGATACATCAGCCGATAAACCAAGTGATAAGCCAGCCGATGATAAGGCAGAAGGTAAACCTGCCGAAGAGGATAAGCAGCCTTTAAGCCGTGAAGATATTAAGGCGGCTATGCGCGAGGAAGCCGAAGAGCGTTCTAAGGTTAGTAATGAACGTACCAGTTTTGCTGGAAAAGTACGTAGTGACCTAAAAGAAGCTTTAAAACTTGAGAGCACCTATACTACGGTGGCACTAGACGATGGAACTCCTATTAGTAGTGTTACTCAGCTAACTCAGGTTATCAACCCTGAGACTGATGAGCCCTATACTCGCGAGGAAGCTGCATCACTACTATTGGATGCTCAACGAATTGTTCAGGAAAATGTAGCAACTTATGAGAAGCGTGTTGATGAGCTAACTGATCTTAATGTTGACTTTAAGGAACAATCTGATGAGGTTGATAGGTTGTATGGAGATATACTCAAAGCATTTCCGGCTGAGGCCGAGAAGTGGTTAGAAGCCTATAAAAAGACATTCAAAGTAAGCGAAGACGGTACTTATGTAGAGAATGTGCCTATCTCGCCCTTAGAGTTTTATGGGCCAATTTTAGCTCCGTATAGGAACGCTACTGACCAAATTACTCAACGTGATGCTGATGCTAAGGCTGCTGAGGAAAAAGCTACCAAAGATGCTGAGATTGCGGCTGAGCAAGAGGATAGAGGTGACTTGGGTGCTGCGGCTGGAGCGAAAGCAGGTAAGGGTAAAACCGACTTGCTTGATGACGCATTAGATAAGTATTTGAAGGATAATTAAGGAGTATCATAATGGACTTACAAACAGTAAAATTCGTAAACATTTTTCGTAAAGATAACAAGGGTAAAAATGAGGTAGCAAACATACCCATTGAACGTCCTCAAAAGATTAGGGCTTATATTGACATGGGTGATTTGCAGCCTAAAAATGCTGCTAATAACGATCATGGCTGGAGATTAGCTCCTGAGATTAGCGCTCAGATTAGAGATGTACTAGACGACCCCCAAAAACTAGAGCAGATTTCCAGAGATACTGGACACCCTCTAGACTTGCTTAACGCTTTTCATGTCTTTATGTATGAAATTAGCCGTAACCGTAACCTGGCTAGAAAAGCTGCCAACAACTCTCTGGATAAAGACTTAGCAATTAGTGAGTATGAGCGTGATGTAGCAGCAGCTAGAAGCGGTACTCCAACTGATGATGAGGACGAAGAGACTGTACCTGCACCTAGTACGGGTAAGACTAAAGAGAAGTAGATGTGGAAGTCCCTCAGCATTATGTTCCGCGAAATTACCAAGCTGAGTTCCTAAAAAACGCTCCATTATATAGGTTCATAGTACTAGAATGGGCTAGACGCTCAGGTAAGGACTTAAGTACTTTTGCTTATGCTATTACCCGTATGGTGCAAGAGCCTATGGGTGTGGTTATAATTTATCCTACAAAAACTCAGGGCTATAACTCCTTTTGGAACAACGTAGAAGATGATGGCTTTAGGACGATTGAGCATGTTCCTAAGGAGTTTATTGCCAGTCTATACTCTACCTCTGACAATATGAGCATGGTATTGAAAAATGGCTCAACTCTTACGCTTGTAGGCTCTGCTAACAACCCTGAGTCCTTACGTGGTCAGAATACCAAGTTATTTCTGTTACCAGAGTTTGTAGACCAGCCGGTAGGAGTTTTGGGTATTATTCGCCCGATTACTGCCGTCAATGGTGGTCAGATTATCGTCCAGTCTACACCTAAACAGGATGGTATTTCAGGCGGTACATTTATCAAACTACGAGAAGCCGCTGAAAAAGACCCAACTCAGTACGCTCAAAAGGTATATGCCACAGCGTATATGAGCGCTGAGAAACTGGAGCAGACTAGGCAAGACTACATTGCAGAGTACGGTAACGATTTCCTGTTCAGGCAGGAGTTCTTGCTAGACGAGGGTCAAGCTCTAGCGACTAGCTACTACGGTAATATTATCACTGAGGCTCGAACAGCAAAGCGTATAGGTAATTTCCCCTGGAAGCCTGAGTTACCAGTGTATGTCAGTTATGACTTAGGTGCCGGAGCTGGCACTACAGCTATGTTGTTTTGGCAGTACGAGAAAAAGAAGCTTAATATTATAGATGCTTATGAAAGCCATGACGTAGGAGATATAGCCCTTATTAAGTTTATCCAATCCAAACCTTATAATTATGGTTGGCATTTTCTACCGCATGACGGTGCGAAAGCTGATGATAAGGAGGCCATAGCCCGTATCCAGAATTGGCGTAATGCTGGGGTTGTCAATGCTAGCTTACTCCGCAAAGAGGCTAAAGAGGACGGTATTAGGCGAGCTATTGCCTTATTAGCCAGTTCGACTACTACCATCCACGAGCCGACTACCATTGAATTTGTGCGGAAGCTAGCTATTTATAAGCGTAAATTTAACCAATTTACAGGTGACTATGAGGGGCCAGAACATAAGTCTGAATCACACTATGCCGATGCCTTTAGGTACTGTAATGCAGCTATCGAACAAGGGTTTAGGCCAGACGGTACACCATATATGACAATACCAGGTAAGAAAAAGGAACCTGAGTTGATAGTAAGCGAGAATTGGGACTCTGGGGTGGACTTCAGTGACTTTTGATTTGCATTTCTAAACTCATACTTGATATAGTAGAAACGTAAGCTCTATGCTTCACTTAAAATTAACATTTGAGGTAAAATTCTATGAATCCGAATCTTTATGGCATTAGAACCCAGAATAAACTGGAGGCTCCGCTAAAGAAACTTAGCGTTGTTACCCAGTATCTCGGTGATAATGGGTACACATGGACTGGCGCGTTAACCGTTCGTTCTCTGTACTTCACAAACGGTACTCTCGTAAGTACCAACAACTCTAGTGCTACTGCAACCTGGGGTACACCTGGTATCAGTAACACAGCTAATAACGACTACACTATTGACTACGATGAGGGTATGATTACTCGTATCCCGCGTCAGCAACAGCAAGACGTTCCTATTGATAGCCTCGGCGCTCAATGGGCTGCTCAGCAACTTAGCGAGGTCTTTATCCCTGCTCATGACGAATACTCATTGAGTAAGATTGAGGCTGCTGTCCCTTACGCTAATAAGGTCGCTATAGTTTTGAGTGGTAGTGCTCTGCCTACTACTGGCATTAACCTGATTTTCCAGACAGCCATTAACAAAGCTCGTGTAGCTGGTAACCCTAACCAGAATAGTATGGTTGCATGGGTAGCTTACTCCTTTGTATCTGCTTTGAGAGCGCAAATTAACTTCACAGGTTCTGACCTTGGTTATGCAAACGCTCAGGCTGGCTTCTTGGGTAAAAGCAACGGTGTTGCAACTGTTGAGACTCCCGATGAGTACTTCTTAGCTGGTACGTACTGTATCGTTGCTGATAAGCGCGCTGTCATTAACGTGACTCCAAAAGTCGCACCTGAGGACTTCCGTATTCTTACGCAGGTTCCAGGCTTTGACGGTATCGAAGTTCAGATTCGTGATCGTGGTGCAACCATTCCACTGTTACGTAGGGTAGCTAACCTATCACTTATCTACGCTTCAAACAGTTAGTTTGTAGTTAGGTAACCAATTAAACGACCTTTCGGGGTCGTTTTTTGGTTGTGCTTATAGTATGATATGAATATGTCTGATTACACAGTTCTAGAAGCCAGTGATGGCGAAGGTGAGCCAATACGAGCAGCTGTACAAGCCCCTCGTGATATAGGGTCAAGTAGTCTCACTGTTAATCTTACTACTAACTGGCCTACTGGTACGTTTATTGCTACTACAGGTACACTATTATCATCTGGGAAATTAGACCCCACAACAGTCCAAGTATTTTATGGTACATGCTCAGGTGCAACTATAACTATTACTTCTTTCGCGCCAGGATATACCGACTTAGGTAACTCTATTGGAGATGTGGTAGTTATTAAACCTACTACGGAGTGGGCTAATCTAGCTAGTAAAGGTGTACAGAGCACTACTCAATTCCCAGCTCAATTTGCTAATTTTGTAGAACCTGCTGGTGGTGTATGGTCAACAAGCTCAGGTTTAATAGGTCAAGCTACACCAGGTAATGTGTGGTATAACGGTGTACGCTCTGTTATGCCGCTTGTAACCAGTAATACGTTTACAGCATCTAAAGATACATATATTGATTTCAACCCGTCTAGTTTAGCATTTACTTATGTACCTGAGACAAATGGAGCGGCAGAGCCAGCCGTTACTAGCGGGTGTGTACGGGTAGCGTTAGTGGTTACTGGTGCTTCAGCTATAAGTTCTATAAGTCAAGTTGAATACAATGCTCCTGTTGGGAGTGCACAGGTACAATCTAACTCCGTTAAGTCCCCTCAGCTAGCTCTTTCACACACTTTAGACAGCACTAATGGCGTACAATCATTCACTAATTCGGGTACAGCTGGTGGCACGTTTTACTATATTAACTTAGGTGGTCTTAAGCTAATGTGGGGTACGACAGGTTTTATGGGTAGTTCTAGCACGGGTGGTTCTAGCACACTAATAATGCCAGCCTTTTTCAACTCAATCCAGCAAGCAGGTGCAATGAATGGGACTGGAGCTGGTACTGTTCAACAACTTATTTTGACCACTATAAATAGTGATACACAACTTACATTTACCCCTGTCTCTATTAATGGTTCTTCGACTTCGGTAGTAGGTCAAGTACTGATAATCGGAACGTAAATCAGCTCTTATGGTAAAATAGATAGGATAACCCCATGCCACAAACAATAACTGCCTCAACCCAAGCCCCCACCATCAACAGCTACATACGAGGTGACTCCCGACTATTGCTTATACCTGTTTATGAAGCTGATGGCACAACACCATTTAATTTGACTAGCTGTACAGTTTATTTTACTCTTAACGCATCCAATCCGGCTCCTGATGATGGTACGGACGCTACTGCTGTTATTAAAAAGAGTGTAAGTACTGGTTTCGTAACTGTTTACACAAGTCCTACTGTTAATTTACCTCAAGCCAGTGTACCTTATATTGCTCAAATACAATTACTTAATGCTGATACACAACCTCTAATAGATGAAACATACTATTATGACATTCAACTGAAAGATAGTAGCGGCAGTATTACATCTTTGGGTACAAATGTTTGGGGTGTTATTGACGATACGACTACGCGCGTGACATAATAGTTAAGGAGAAAATGATTATGCCTACTAGAATATATAGAAACGACAGTGAAACAACTTATGACATTCCAGGACTAGGAGAAGTCCCAGCTGGTCAGCGGATTAGTTTCAGCGGAGAGTTCCCACCAGCAATTAACCTAGAAAATTATCCTGGCTTAGTAGATGTTCAAGCTGAAGAAGATTCAGGCACTCAGTATGATTATGAAAAAAGTCCTGAAGGTGCGCCAACAGCATCAACAGAAGTCGCACCAAAGGAGACTAAAAATGGGTAAGATATTTCGCCTACCACTATTCGGTACAGCTATTGCAGTAACTCAAGACCGTCATGGTTCAGCTGTTAATGCTAAGGCTATGAATGGCAAAGGTCAATTTGAGAGCGAGTTATTCGTTAAAGTTATAGATAAAGATGGCCGTGAGCGAGCACCGCACGAGTATTTTGGTAATCGTAAAACAGGTAGTAACCTTTTTGCTAGAAGTTATAACAGTCTGGTTAAGGCTTGGTATTTAGCTCTGTATCGTTCCAAGAAACAGTTTAGTTTGGGCTCTGGCCTGACGACTAATGTTGCTGCTTTAGCAACAGCCAATGACTGGAACCTAGCATCACCGTCTGCTGCTGCTATAAATCTTCTAAAACTAGCTAATTATCATACGACAGGTACAGGCTCAACTGCTGCTGCTGCCACTGATATTATGCTTACTACTGCTGACGCTGTAGCAAGCGTAGCCGGTACACAGAGCCTTGTGTCAGCCGCTAACGTCCAGAAACTACAGACAGTTGCCACATTGACTGGCTACGGTACAGAAGCAGTCACAGAATGGGGTCTAAGTACGGGCAGTACATTCTCAGTCACTACAGGTACGCCATTAACTAATGCTACCTCAACGACTGCCACCGTAACTGCTACACCTCTTACGGCTTCAAGCACGACTGTTCAGGGTATGCAGCAACACATTATCGTAGACACTACTGCCTCACCTAACGTATGGGGATTAGTCACCTCAAATACTACCAGCGCTGCTACCGTCCCTGCTTGGTACAAGAAAACTGACGGTACTGCCGGTACGACACCTGGTAACACTGACGCTATTGCTTGGTACCAAATCCTTTACGACCACAAAGTATTCTCAGCTATCAACACCGTTACTGGTGATACGATACAATTCACGTACCAGTTGACCATAGCCAGCGGTAATTAACAGGGGTCACAATGGCCTTTGATACTCACAAAAACTTTGCCTATAGCACAGTAGCTACAGCACCTAGCCCTGCTACCAGCGGTACATCTTTGGTAGTCCAATCAGGTGATGGGGCTAAGTTTCCTGCTACTCCTTTCAATGCTATTGTCTACCCAGCTGGTGCTCAACCACTTACCACTAACTCGGAGATTGTGCGTGTTACTAACATATCTACTGATACATTTACAATTACCCGAGGAGCAACGTCGGGTGGCGGATTAAATGGCGAACCAAACAACCAAAACCGCTCAATTATAATAGGTGACCAAATAGATGCTGGTGTAACTGCACGTTCCGTAACAGATATAGAGGGTAACTTTCCTGCTGGTCCGATAGCGGCGTGGACTTCATGGACACCAACGCCAACTAACTTTACGGTGGGCAACGGAACATTGACCTGTGCTTATTTTCAAGTGGGTAAACAGGTTACCTGTCAGTTTCAGTTTCTTCTTGGTACGACTTCCGCTATTTCGGGTACTTTTATTTTCAGTAAACCCGTGACGGGCATATCTTATGCAAACCTTATGGTTTTGGGGGATTGTTACATGCTAGTGGCTGGCGTTAATAATATTATGGGCTATTTCTTCGACTCAACTACAACCACCATAAGAGTATTGGCTGGTTTAGCCAATGGTACTTATACTTCTGTAGGCGTCTTAAACGCTACTACTCCAGCGACTTGGGCTAGTGGAGATATGTTGACTGGTACTTTTACTTATCAGGCAGCTTAGGAGGATTATATGGCCTATGGCTCAAACTATTTTGGCCAAGCATATTTTGGTCAGGGCTATGCTGTTACGCTTAACTCGGCAATCGCCTGGGACGCTTCAAGCAATTCAGGATACAAGGCGAGCCTCTCAACCTATAGCTGGTCGCACATTCTTGGCGCATGGCAATCTAACCCAGGTTTGCTGGTCAATGTCTCGATCTTTGCAACTGGGACTGTCACCAGTGTTACGTGGGGTGGTGTTAACTTAGAGTTTGAACGTGCTGATCAGACAGGGGTCTATCGTAACGAGTGGTGGCAATTATCTGCCCCCTTGAATGGAACTCGGACTATCGTAGTGACGTTAAATACAAGCCTTACCTCGATTGCTAGTGCAGATAGTTATACGGGTGTTAATCAAACCGACATGGTGGAGACTGCGACTGGGGCAACTGGTAGTATCAGTACAGCTCCGACCGCCTCTGTAACAACAGTAGATGACAAGAGTTGGGTGGTGAGTGGACTGACAACTTCAGACGCTACGATGAGTGTTGCAGGAGGTGCTACACAGCGGAATAACCAAACAGGTGCTTTAGGAACAGGGGCTGTTAGTGATAGTGGTGTTATAACGCCTGTAGGTTCTGTAACAATGAGTTGGAGTACCGTAGGAGTATCGGACAGTTGGGTTTTGGGGTTGATTGTGTTGGATCCTACAACGGGGACGGTTTATTCTATGGGTTTGGCTGCCGTTTATAAAGGAGCGGCTATCTTAACTAAAGCTACTGCGAGGACACTACCGAGTGCTAGTTATAAGACAAGTGGAGTGTTAACCAGTGCGGTAGCCTTTGGTGCAACTCTTACTGCCACATACTCGGCAACTGGAGCTATTACTAAACGAATAGTAGCAAAGTTATTACCAGCAGCTACCTATAAAGGCACTGGAGCTATTACTAAACGGGGTTTAGCATACAAGTTCTACGGTAGTATGTTGCTTAATCCTATTGCTGGACTTAGCTTTGATGGTTACCAGAACTACGGTGCGATGCCTGCTTCGGTTGCAGCGAATAATCTTGCCAACTTTGGCAGCTGGAGTTTTATAGCAACTATCCAGTTATCTTATGACCCCTTGCAGTCGTCTTGTATTTTATATTTACAAATGGATTACACTAATGGTAAGGGTTTAGCTTTTGAAATCAACTCGTTTTCTACTCCAGCTCACTTAACTGTTTATGGTATGGTGCATGCTGGTGGGTCGAGTAGTACTGGCGTAGTTCCCTACGGCCAACAATCGACTGTAGGCGTAACATGGGACGGCACTAACTTGAACTTTTATATAAACGGGGTCAATACTAATACGGTTAGTTCAGGTGTGGCCTCTGTAGCTGGAGTTAGTGGCACAAACTTACTAGGCACAGAGTCAACGAGTACTAATCTTGGTGCTAATGGTGGTAGACACTTTCATGGCATCATTCAAGACGTTAGGACTTATTCTAACCGTGTGCTCAGTGGTGCGGAGATTACCAGTTATGCGTCTGGTACTAATCCGACCAATACTAATATGGCTTTAGGGTTTAACTTAGTGGGGGGTAGTGGCACGACAACAGCAGACTTATCTGGCAACAGTGCTACAGCTACGTTGACTGGTACGCCACTACCTACATGGATAACGGGCAACAATTCACTAACAAAGCAAACTAATATTCCTCTCAGTGCTTCGTACAGTACCGTAGGAGTGCTTATATCTCGTGGAGTAGCTAGAGTCCTCACGGCTACTTACTCAATGGCGGGGGTGCTTACTGGTAGGTCGTTTACAAGAGTTTTGATTGCAACATATAGTGCTACTGGAGCAATTAAGCGGCTAATTTCAAGAAATCTATCTGCTACCTATAAAGGCAGCGGAGTTATTTCCAAGACTACTAAGCGTAATCTATCTTCTACGTACAGAAGTAGTGGCGTATTAACTAAGAATAGTGTAATAACTCTTTTCACAGCTACATACATAACTAGCACTAGCTTTATTAAACGACCAGCTAAAATCTTTACCGGAACCTATAAGACTTCCGGCTTCCTATCGTGGGTATTTATTAACATATTGCTTCGACCACTGTTATTTGTGCTTACTATTCCTAGTCCCATTCAGTTAGCACTCAAAGTGTATGATGCGATTACCGTTGCGTTTAGTCAGCCATCACCTATCACCGTACCTGTTAATAGTAGTCCCGCGCTTGAACTTTCTGTTAGTGTTCCAGCCGGTATAGTTGCGAGCTCTACGATTCCAGTACCTATTGTTCTGCCTCTCACTGTACCAGACCCAATAATCTTTAGTTTTACGGGATAGGTGTATAATAATGATACTTAATAGGAGTTTTTCTCGGTAGTATCCTCTACGTTATTATTTATGAAACTATACTTTGAGACAATGGAAACAGAACCTCGTAGGAGTAGGCCTTACAAGCAAATTAGAAAGCTTCGAGTCTAAACTACTGGAGGGGTAACCGCGGGAGCTCCTAGAGCTTCAGCCACTACGAGCGGTACTTCTGGTGCAGCTACTACCGTTGGTGAACTAGCGATAGGTGGTGTTGATTGCCTGAGTAAGTTATAGACTGCTGACAGGCCGAAGGCAGTTGCGCCTATAGCTACAGTCTTAGCATCACCTGATAAGTTTGTTTGATTGATAGTAAGATAAGCTATAACACCTTCAAAAAAAGTAACGATAACTTTCTCGATTAGTTGTTGGTTCTTGGTCATACTTCTCCCCTTATTTTTGGATAACTACTGTAGGCTATAAAGGCTGCTACGATACCTAGTAAAACGTCTATGCTGCGTGGTACAGATGTTGCCAGCCATTCCAGCAATGCCGTTACAAGCACACCGATTACTATTGCAAATGCTATTCTTAATAAACTCATATATTTCTCCTTAATAGGTCTATTATACCACTATTGTACCAAGTATTCGCCAGGAACTAGCAGTGTTGGGCGTGTGCCTCCAGGTAAGTTCTTTAATATTACTGAATAGACTGCGTTCTTCCAGTCAGTGCCATTAGCTTGTGAAGCATTAGTAATACCAACGCTGGCAAGGTTAGCTACATCTCCTGCGTTTACTAGGAGCTGTTTATCTGCTGTTACTTGCTGCATGATAAGAGTACAAGCCGTTTTCCAGTCCTTGCCTACGCTGCTACCGAACTGTTGATTGTCCTTACCGTAAAATAAGGTGTTAAAGTTCTGTCTGTCACCTTCATTAAATAATTCCATAACTGTATCCTTTCTTAAATATCCTAGTAAATATGTGTTAGCTCTCGCAAATAGATGAGCTGGCGAGCCGTCTGGGTCTGCGTTCTGCTCAAATACTTGTCCGTTACCTGCAAAAATGGCTATATGACCATCGGTATAGATACCGTGTCCGTTATATACCGCTATGTCGCCAGCTTGAGGTGAACTTTGTTGAGTGAAGCCTGGAATAGCTGTCCAATAGTTTTTAGCTTGTCCAATAATAGGTAGCTTTACCCCCAGGACTTTAACGGCGTAGTCTTCTACGAGTTGTACGCATTGCCCACGTAAAGATTCAGACTGTCCTGCAAATAGAACCTTTGTACCATTGACACCGACTGGGGGATTGGATATGTATTGCTGAAGATTCATAATAGCTCTTTTAGTATACGCTGATTAAGTTCATGTAGGAACTGAAGTCGGGCTTCTAGAGTTGTTGGCAATACTTCGCCCATTATTTAGCTTTATGCAAAAAGGCATGAGCCTTGGGGTACTTACGTTTATGATGAGCCAGAAGTTTAGCGTGTATGTCAGGGTTAGTGTGCTTGGTACAGGTCTTGTAGTGGGTATTGCCTACTTTGTAGTGTCCGTATCGCCAACAGCCTTTTTCCTTACACTCAAAGCGTTTTCTATAGATTACGATAAGCGTTGGTAGCCAGACAATTGTCCATTGAAGTTGATTGCCCCAGACTCCACCTGTGTACCACGGTTGACCTACGGGGGTGAAGAAGAAATGCCAAAATTGTATCATGGTTTACTTCTTTAGTAAAAGTGCCGCTATTAATAATGCTAATAATGCTCCAGCCGCAGCCGACAGGGTTTTCCATACCCAGTCTTTTGACTTGGCGGTTTCTAGCATATGAACCCGTAGGTTGGTAGCTTTCAGCTGATCCGATGAAGCAAAGTTACTAGTCAACTGGGTTAGTTTCTGGTCGTGGGCTTTGAACCCATCCCTGACAGCTATCTCGACTTGTCCTAAGCGGTAGGCTACTACTGGGTCTGCGCCTGACGGCATCCCCTGCGCTCCAGCAGCTCCAGCAGCTCCAGCAGCTCCAGTAATACCCTGTATGCCTTGTTGCCCTTGTTGCCCATGTAAGTCATCAGCCATCCTTAACTCTCCCACTCGTTATCAGGTGGCTTTTGTCTAGCATCAATCTCAGCTTGTAAGCCTCTTAACACGTCAAGGGGGTAGAACTCACCAAAAGCCTGTAGCGGTTGAGCCAGTGAAGCACCAAACTCAGCGGTTTGTCCTAGCCGTAACAATATCTCCTGAGTGTCGATCTCCTCGGTAATTTGTTCATGAGTCGGTGTAGCTGCACGCGAGAGAGCGTCCTCTTCCTGCCGTATCTCTTCGGGGTCTTGTTCTAACCGGCGCATAATAGTTATGATTATACACTAGTATATGCTTATTTCTTACTCTTTATATATCGTTTGTGATTAGACTTCCTAACCTTATCAGGGTTGTTTTGGACATACCGTTTAGCAGCTCTCATCTGGCTAGGCTTACGCTTAGGCGCGGTAGCTTTAAGACGTTTAATTAGATTGTCTATGATTTCTGGGCGTACTGCAACATCTATAATGAATAGCGGTATGTCAGCGTCTGGGTTATAGAGAATAAATCTAATCTTATGTAGTTCAGTGATAACAATGCCGAAGTGTGTCTGAGCAACCCACTCAGCTGGCAAATCTATGTCTCCATTGCCAATAGCCATGTGTTTTTCTCCGTTGACGCATTTAACTTCTACAATGGTATCTGGCTCTATGCCGTCAGGCGAGTAACCAGCGTGCTTATACTTGGAATTGGTAATGAAGCCATAGTGTTTAACTTCGTTGCCTGTCTTATGCTCATACGCCTCGATAGCTAGTGGCTCTAAAATGCGACCACGCTGCATATATTTGTTATCGTAGGTCGGGTCGCTTTCTGGAGGTGCTTTCTTGCCTTTAAGCAAGTCTATGGCTGTACTCCCTGTCCACCTATCTTTCCTGTAAACATGCCACGTAGGGCTTCTCTGTTCAAAATTGTAATAGCGTATCATAACTTCCCCCTAACATTATTACGCAACTGCTCTCGTCTCTTACGGAGTTTTATGGTCATAGTAGCAATTCTTGTTTAAGCCTATTTTCAGCTATTTTTACATAGTCTGGGTTTATTTCTATGCCTATGTAGTTGCGGTTTAAGTTTTTGGCAGCAACAAGCGTAGTTCCACTCCCTGCGGTTGGGTCAAGCACGACATCACCCTTTTTTGTATAGGTTTTGAGCAAGTATTCAACTAGGGCAACAGGTTTTTGTGTAGGGTGTAGTCCTCGCTCAACTTTGAACTTTAGTATAGTTTTTGGATACCATTGAGTATATGTTTTAGAATATCCATTACTAACACCACCCATTATTTCTGTTCTTCTACCTTCTTT